>FUWD013416755.1_pt2 | contig 13378 bp, 14 predicted proteins | sample 1063281 | NCBI WGS metagenome assembly FUWD01 (sample SAMEA79048168, study PRJEB19326) | metagenome | biome: marine
AGAAATCTTGACGACATAAAGAAAGACCTACAAACGGTAAGGTTTTACTCGTCTGGCTCAGATTGACGTTGCTGACGGCAAGTTAGTAGAAGGAGAGACATTTCTAGACTTGGGTAAAATTCTGGAAATAGAAACTCCGATAAAATTCGATATACATCTGATGGTAAAAAAGCCCTTTAGATATCTAAAAGATTTAAACAACAAGGTAGAAAAAGTTAGTGCGCACATAGAAGCTCCAATAAACCATAAGAGATGGCTTAAGAAGGTAAGAGGGTTGGGTTACAAGGCAGGCATATCAATAAATCCAGAAACGCATTTAGAGAAAGTGGAGAAATTGGTTCCAAACCTAGATTTTGTTCAATTTCTAACTGTAAAACCCGGAAAACAAGGAAGTCCTTTCCAATCGCAGGTTCTACAAACCATCCGAGAGTTTCACCAAAAGTATCCGGAAACCCACACACAAGTGGATGGAGGAATAACAAAAGCCAACATTGAACAGGTATTGAATGCCGGAGCGAATAATGTTGTAATAGGATCTGCTATCTTTGGGGCAGAAAATCCCTTAGAAGCGTACAAAAATTTTGAAAGGATACTGAAAACGCATGGAAAACTATAGAAAAATTGACAGAGTAGCGTTTCTCGGGGGTTCTTCCTACGAGAAAGATTCTCAAATATATAAAGATTCTTACGAAACAGCCAAGTTACTTGCAGAAAATGGGTACGAAATAGTAAACGGAGGCGGTCCAGGAGTTATGAGAGCATCAACAGAAGGGGCGCACGAAGGTGGACAAAAAGCCATAGCGGTAACATACCACCCAAATAAGAAAAAGAAAAACTACGAAGGAGTAGACCAGCTAAACGCTTTTGATGAGGAAATTATCACTCTAGATTATTTTGACCGCACAAAAGTAATGCTGCAAAATTCTGATATACACGTAATCTTTAAAGGTAGTACGGGAACTATAAGTGAGTTTGGCATGACTTGGGCAAGTTCAAGAATCCATGAAGGGAATCACAAGCCTATTATCGTTTTTGGAGAGTTTTGGCAAGAAATAATCGATGTATTCAAGAAAACAATGCTTATGAGACCTGGGGAAACGGAGCTTTTACACATATGCACAACGCCACTGGAAGTTTTGGAATTCATTCAGGCTCTCGAAAGTAAATCGCAATAGTATTGTATACTTAAGCTAATGCCCCAACTTACTACTGAGGAATTGCGAAAAACAGCTCACGAATTGCGAATTGATGTATTGAAAATGTTAAAAAACGCAAAATCGGGACATCCTGCAAGCGCTTTGGGATTGGCGGAAATTCTTTCGGTACTTTACTTCTCGGAATTAAATATAGACCCAAAAAACCCTAATGATACAAAGTCGGACAAATTTATTCTGTCAAACGGGCATGCCTGTCCTATTTTATATGCAGCCCTCGCCAAAAAAGGATTTTTCCCAAAAAAAGAGGTTGGAAACTTGCGGAAAGTTGGGGCACTTTTACAAGGGCACCCTAGCAGAGAAATCCCTTGGAGTAGAAACTGCCAGTGGATCCTTGGGACAGGGGCTATCTATTGGCGTAGGAGAGGCTCTGGCATACAAAATGGATAAACTTTCTAATCGAATCTACGTTTTAACAAGTGATGGAGAGCTAAACGAGGGTCAGACATGGGAGGCGGCGATGTTAGCTCCAAAATATAACTTAGATAACTTAACATGGATAATTGACCGAAATAATATTCAGATAGGAGGAAATACGCGTGACATACTTCCGTTGGAAAACTTAAGAGAAAAACTGGAAAGTTTCAACTGGTACATTATAGAAATTGATGGACACAACATAATGGAAATAAAAAGTGCTTTTAGAATGGCAAAAAATATTTCTGGAAGGCCAACTGGTATAATAGCCCATACAATCCCGGGGAAAGGAGTCGATTTCATGGAGAAAAAATTTGAGTGGCACGGGAAAATCCCTTCAGATAAGGAAATGGAAGAAGGTATTGAACAAATTAAAAAGTTGTAATTAAATTAAAGGATATAAACGTATGAAATCAGTAAAACTATATGCGAACGTAATTCCAATTATCATAATTCTGCTACTAATTGGTGGCGCAGGATATTTTTTATTCGGACAAGATTTGGAAATCCCGATTGAAGATAGAAAAACGCAGATAACAAGGGTTGAGGGCTTTCCCAGAATGATTTATGTTAGTGAAGACAGGGAAAAAGTAAGAGAAGTCATAACATCTGAGGAGGAGCTAAACGAATTCTTAAGTGAAGTGGACAAAAATGATGAGTTAACTTTAAATACAAACATTAACTTCAACAAACACTATCTGCTAGGCGCAGCAACAAAAACTCTAGAAGGTGAAAATCATGAGTTCAAAATCAAAAAAATATACAAAGATACAGACGATAAGACTTTAACGATAGTACAAGAAAGAGTCGATCCGGATGATGAATGTAGGTTGGAGGATGGCAAAAATATCTGGGTGGATATAGCTCAAATAAATAAAACTGATTGGAATATAGATTTTGAACTCGTAAAGAAAATACTGCCCTGTGAAGACACAAGCGAAGAATAAAACTGAATTAAGATCAACACGAGATGCTTTCGGAGAGGTTCTGGTAGAGCTTGGTGCCAAAAACGAGAGTATTGTGGTTTTATCTGCGGATCTTGCAGAGTCAACCAGAGTTCATCTGTTTGCAGAAAAATATCCAGAAAGATTTGTTGAAGTAGGCGTGGCAGAACAAAATATGGCCTCCGTAGCTGTGGGCTTGGCATTGGCGGGCAAAATCCCCGTGATCGCATCTTTTGCGTCCTTCTCCCCCGGGAAAAACTGGGATCAAATAAGGCTGGGGGTCTGCTACAACAACGTGAATGTAAAGATTGTTTCCACACATGCCGGTATTAATGCCGGGCCTGATGGAGCCACACATCAATCCCTAGAGGATATTGCTTTGATGAGGGTCTTGCCAAATATGACTATTTTTTCTCCTGCGGATTACAGTGAAACTAAAAAGGTAGTTGAGAAAGCGCTTGAAATTGAGGGGCCTGTGTACATTCGACTGGCGCGTCCAAAAACCCCCCTGATTACACCGGCCGACGCAAAATTCGAAGTTGGAAAAGTTAAAGTTTTGGAAAATGGAAGTAAGGTGGCTTTAGTTGGAACGGGACCAATTTTATCGGAGGGATTACAGGCAGCAAAAGAAATAAATGAGAAATATCCCAAAAGTGTGAAGGTAATAAATGTCCCAACGCTTAAACCTCTAGATATTGAGAACTTCATGGAGAAATTGGGTAATATTGAGCGAGTTTTTACACTGGAAGATCATCAAATTGTAGGGGGTTTGGGGAGTTTAATTTGCGAGATTTTGGCAGAGCATCACATCGGAAAGGAACACAGAGTAACAAGAATAGGAATGCAAGATTGTTTCGGAGAATCCGGCACCTACGAAAATCTAAAGAAAAAATATAAAATGGATACGGAAAATATTAAGAAGTTGCTGTTGGAGACTTTAAAAGCATAAACTATGAAAAATTCTTTGGATCTGCTAACAATTGGAGACTCATCTATTGATTTATTCATGAAAATAGATGAAAGTTTTGTTTCCGATATTACCACTGGCGAGGAGGAGGCTAAGGGGGAGGAGCCTGAGATTTGCTTTTTTCATGGAAGTAAGGTGCCTGTTGATTCATTTGAAACTTCCATTGCCGGAAACGCTTGTAACGTTGCTGTTGGAGCTACAAAACTTGGGATGAAAACCTCGATTTACACGGAGCTTGGGGACGATCCTAATGGAGATAGAATAATTAAGGAATTACAGAAAATGGGCGTAGATACAAGTTACTGTATTAAAAATGCTGGGACTCCCACAAATGTACATTCGATTATTGTTTACGCCGGAGACAGAACCATTTTTTCTTATCATGAAAAGCGAAAGTACAAATTATATGGGTGGCCAAAACCCAAATGGATTTTTTACTCTTCTCTGGCGGAGGGCTTTGATGAATTTCAAGAGGAATTGTTGGCGTATCTTGAGAAAAATCCCGATATTGGAGTGTCTTTTAACCCGGGTACGCAACAACTACGGGAAGGCGTGGATGCTTTGAGAAGTATTCTAAAGGTTGTAGATGTTTTGTTTGTAAATAAAGAAGAAGCCCAAAGACTTACGGATCATGACGAAGAAGATGTCGAAAAATTGCACAAAAAATTGCGGGTGTTAGGGCCAAAACTGACAGTCATTACGTTGGGTAATAAGGGCTCTACCGCCCATGACGGACAGAAAATGGTAACGAAAGACATTTATAAGAAGGGTGAGAATGTAGTAGACAAAACCGGTGCAGGAGACTCATATGCCACGGGATTTGTTGCGGCTTTACATTATAAAAAGCCTTTGGAAGTAGCAATGGATTGGGGATCTGTTAATTCTTCACATGTCATAAGAAAAATTGGTTCTGTAAAAGGACTTTTAAACAAAAAACAGATGGAAAATTTGACGGCGAAACCAAAAACAACCGAATCAAATAACTGATCTCATCAGGCTATTCCCTTCATCTAAAAACAAATTATTTCTGAAGTATAAAAGCTCCGTCCTTGATTAAACCACTACGATGCTATAATAAATCCATGCGAAGTAATCTGCCAACAAAAAGGCTCAAGGAATTTTTAAAGGGAGCTTTGATAACCGCATTAATAATGCTGAATCTAACGCCGCTCTCCTCTATATCTCCCCTATTCTCTCTATTCACAAGCCCATTCCTTACACCCTCCCCCGTTTACGCCGACTATAATGTACTCGGCACTCCCGTAACCTACTACAACTTCAACTCAAAACTAGGAAGCACATCCATTCCCGACAAAGCTGGAAACAGCATGCTCACCCTCCAAGACGCTTCCATCAACCTAATAGGAAAATCCGGAAACGGTCTCAAACTCGATGGAACAGATGATTACGCCTCCGCTTCAGATTCAGCAGACTTCTCCCAAACAAGCACCTTCTCCGTAGAAGCCTACTTCAAGCCAGACACTCTTTCATCCACAGCAGACACCATCCAAACAATAGTCGCAAAATGGGACGAAACCACCGACATCCGCTCTTACAGACTCATAATCCAAACCGATAGTACGGGAAGAGCATTTCCTAAATTTCAAATCTCAACCGATGGTACTTCCGGCAATATTAAAACCGTAACCGGAACAACTCAAATAATAACGGGAAAATGGTATCAAATAACAGGGTATTTTAATGCTTCAGGTACGGGAACTATTAGCATTTATATCAACGGCGTAGAAGAAGCGCAAACTACAGCAGTAGGCACATCAATTTCAGATGAGAGCTCTAACTTCTACATGGGCGCTACAAAAACCGGGGCAAGCACTTACGCTAACTACTTCGACGGCATAATAGATGAAGTTCGCATATTCTCCGGAACAAGGGCAGAAGGTGCAATCCCCCAAAGCACAGAAGGCGGCAGAACTCCTGCCAACATCACCTTCAACGACGGCGCCGACCAAGGAGTCTACTACGAAGAAAAGCGGGCAAAAAAAGCTCATTGGGGAGCGCTCATCAATTTTCCAACAGATGACACACAGTGGGTAGAAGGAGTCGCAAACACCTACTCGCTGGACTTTGACGGCACTGACGACTGGGTAGATCTTGGCCAAAGAGATTATCTCCAGTTAGGTACAGGCATTACTATTTCCGCCTGGATAAACCCAGACAACCTTAGTGCCACTCAAACGCTCGTCTCGCAACCGCAGACAAACGGCTACACATTTTACCTCACAACGGCAGGCGAACTAGTTTTTGGCGCTCAGGGAGGTACTACAGCCACCACAACAGACGCGGGAATAATAGCGGATAGCTGGCAATATGTAACTGTTAGCTACGACGGCACAAACGCTTACTTTTTTAAAGACGGAAGACTAATTTCCAGCCCCTCACTTGCACTTTGGTCAGTTGCAACAGGCGCTACCTTAATAGGCAAAAACACGCCGGGAACACCCAACTACTTTAACGGCCAAATAGACGATCTCACCATATTCCCCTATTCCAGAACCGCGTTTGAAGTGCAAATAGACAAAAATGCGGGCCTAACCAGTTTTGGAAAACCCCAAGCTTTACAAAAACATAGCAAAATAAAGGATTGCCCAACGGGATATGTTTTTGTCCCTGGAAGCGATTTATACAGTACAGACGACTTTTGTGTTATGAAGTACGAAGCAAAGTGCGATACAGATAGTGATGGAATTGGAAATAACCCTGCAGATGGTACCGCTTGCGAAAATGATGGGTATGGGACATACTCTAACAATTCCTCTGGATGTGCGTGTACATCTGCCAATGGAAATGCAGTAGTAAGTACTGCCGCAGGCTTCCCTCTTACGGATATATCTCAGACGGATTCTATTACATACTGTGAAGCTCTTGGAGATAACTACCATTTAATTACTAATGCCGAATGGATGACTATTGCACGAAACGCAGAAGCGCAATCAAGTAATTGGTGTACGTCAGTTGGAACTTATGGAGTATATCCATGTGGAAACAATCCTGGGACTGGGATGCTTGCAAGTGGTCATGTAGACAACAGCGGAGAAGCGGTATATGGAGATACTTCCGGAGCTTTAGAAGCCAGTACAAATGATGCATACGAATGTTATAGAACTACAACGGGCGCCACTGTCTGCGATGCAACATCCGGAAAGCAGAAGAGAACGCATACTCTCTCAAATGGAGAGATAATATGGGATATATCTGGGAATGTATATGATTGGAATAGTGATACAGTATTAAGAAAAGATCAACCTGACTCAGAAACTTCAGGCACACCAGATATAGGCTTTGGCTGGACTGATTTTGCGGCGGGATCTTTAACACGAATATTGGTTAACAACGGGTCTGGTGATTCAATGGGATATGATAACCTAAGACCTAGTAACTCAGCATGGAATGCTAATCAACGTGTTGGTAGAATATATACATACTCCGATATTTCAGATACGGACACGACAGTGTACGCGTTCCTACGGGGCGGTTATTGGAATTACGTTACCAATGCCGGCGTGTTCTATACGAATCTGAATTATACGCCGGGTAGTACGAACAGTGGTATTGGGTTTCGTTGCGTCGTAGAACTTTAAGGAAGTTTTACGAGCCGGCGTAAGGACGAGCGTTAGGCGAGTATTTCGTTGCGTCCTTAGTTATTAATATCTACAGCCTGTTGCTTTGTCAACGGGCGTATCTAAAGCTTGCGAAGCAAGCGCATCTGTCCACCAAAGGTGGACCGCAAAAAATTTAGTCAAGGATCTTCCTCAAACTAAGTTTACAGTAACTCTACAGGTTTTGAAGGATCGTTTAAAATAATTTATGAAAACAGATAAAACGTACCAAAAAATTATGTCCTTCCCTAACCTCTACGCAAGCTACAGACAAATAAGAAGGGGTAAAAGAAATAATGGAAGACAACAAAAATTTGAGTTTAATTTAGAACGCAATTTAATAAAAATACAGAAAAGATTAGAAAATCCTCACAAATTCAAACCCAAAAAATACACGAGATTTATAGTAACAGAACCCAAAATACGTAAGATTTCAGCGCCCTCCTTTGAAGACAGAATAATTTACCAAGCGATATTCAGAGTTATAGAACCTCCTATAAGGAAAAAGTTCTTCATACCCACAACGTACGCCTGCATCAAAGACAGAGGAACCCACAAAGCAATCAAGGACATACAGAAAACCCTACAAAAACTGGATACCGACAGCTTCTTTTTGAAATGTGACATGCGTCATTATTTTAGTAGCATTAATCACACAACATTAAAACAAATTATTAAGAAAACATTAAAAGATACCGAGACAATTACTCTTTTAGAAAGAATAATAGACAGCTATGAAGAAAGCGCCGACACTGGACTCCCCTTGGGCAATGTTACCAGTCAGTTGTTTGCAAATCTTTATCTAAGTGAACTTGACCACTTTATAAATCAAAGGTATCTACACAGCAATTTTCCTATATTGTTTAGATACATGGATGATTTTCTAGTTTTATCTAACAGCAAGGAAGAACTAATAGAAATACGAAATAAGGTTGATGAATTTGCAAACAAAAACCTACAACTGACCCTGCACCCAAAAAAGGTTTATATACAGAGAACCTCCTTTGGAATAGACTTCTGTGGATATAGAATTTTCTCAGATAAGATTTTAATGAGAAAAGAAACTCTAAGAAGGTATGTTAAAAAGTATAAAAAAGCAACTAAAAAAATAAATGATCTACAAAATGAACTCGGTATGGAACTTTTTCCTGAAATAAACGAAAGTAAAAAAGTAAAGATAAACGAGCTGAAAGAAAGATTGGACAATTCACTAAACTCCCATTTAGGATTTCTGCAGCATTCAAAAATAGATTTTTCCGGCAAGTTCGCGCATTCAAGTAATATAAGGCTACCCTATCTTACTAAGGTCTAACGTTTTGTGCGTAAGTCCCAAAATAGTCTTTTTAAGCTAGGGTTTAACTAAGATTATGATTGAAAAACTAACGTTGTACCAGAAAATATACGATTTATATTTGTACACACATCAGTTTATTAAAAAATTCCCAAAATCTGAAAGGTTTTTGATAAGCCTGGGCCTACAAAATTCTCTTTTGGAAGCAATTAGATTAACAGTAAGAGCCAACGTAAAAAAAGATTTGAAAGAGAGGTGTTATTTACAGGAAGAAATAGAAGCTTCCCTGGAAATGTATGCTACCAACTTACGTCTTTCACACGATCTAAACTTTCTTTCCGGACATAAGTATGGTGTTGCATCAGAACGCTTGGCAGAAGTTTTTAGGATTCTATATGGTTGGAAAAATTCCAACATTAAATAGGCTATCACTTGCTTACTGTACAAAAAATTGTGTAAAATTAGAGAAGTGGTTTTGGATCGGACATTTTCTCTCTACGCGTTCCTACGGGGCGGTAATTGGAATAACAATACCAATGCCGGCGTGTTCAATACGAATCTGAATAATACGCCGGGTAATACGAACAATAATATTGGGTTTCGTTGCGTCGTAGAACTTTAAGGAAGTTTTACGAGCCGGCGTAAGGACGAGCGTTAGGCGAGTATTTCGTTGCGTCCTTAGATATAAAAGCATATTTAATATATGTTCGGCGAGATAGCGCATCTTTAACAAGGTTTGCTCAGAGCCCTTTTATAACAGTCTAAAACCCTTCCCCATTTTTATACTGTATTAGAAAATGGGGAGAAGTTTCTTTTTGGAAGTTTTTTTGGGCTTAGGCTCCCACTACTATGAAATCTTCCATAATCAATAGCGGGGCTTGCTTGAAAAAACAGCAAACAAAAAAGCCCTCGCTTGCGCGAAGGCTTCCTTGCACCATCACTGACAGTAAGACTATCAAAAATGAGGACTTGACTATGTGAACTGTACAAGTAAACACCTAAAAAGTCAATTAAAATTATATGGTGGACAGGACGGGCTCAAGTAGCTCTTAGCGAACGGTGTGAGCGTTAGAGATACTTAGTCCCAGAAGTGGGAAATCGAACTCTAAAGACGGCTGTCAAGATCACTCCGAGTACCAACTCCCGGCCCCGAACGGGGGGAGCGTAGATACATCTTGAATTATATAAAGCAATAATTAAGATTGGATTAAAAAGTTGGGTCAGTATGACCCTAGGAATAACATCATTTAAACGATAGCGGAGCTCGTTAAAAATCTAGTAAAGTGATAAGTCAAGGATAGCGCCTGATGAAGGATGGAGCTTGATCAAGCTCCATCCTTAAATACCCGCCGTGTTAGAATAAACCCATGAAAATAAAAGGCAAAACCGCAACGACGGTATTGAGTGCGATAGGTATTGTGCTCGTCTTAGGAATAATTTTCTTCGTGGTTCTTGGCAGTACCAACGGAAATAAGGAAAACAGTAACACCACAAACATCGACCTACCTGAATTAAAAATCGGGGAAACCATCCAATATGAAAGTGAAAAATGTGGGGTTACTTTTTCTTATCCATCAGAGTGGGAAATTTCTGAAAATAAACTGCCACTAAACAAAAAACCCTTAGAAATGGTTTTATTCGATGCTCCTAAAGCCGATTCGGAAGAGATTGTCAAATCTGCGCTGGTTTTCATGTGTTTCGATGAAAACAAAGTATCATTTAGTGACCTGTATCCCGAAACTTCCAAAACGCCTGAGAAGGAACACATTGGAAACACCGCTTGGTCTCGTATAGACTCTTTCGCTTTTACTAAAAGGGGCGGAAAATTGATCGTGTTTCAAATGAACAATACTAAATACGATATCATGCAAAACGCTTCTTACGAGAAAATTTTTTCCGCTGTTTTGGGAAGCGTTAAGTAAGCCGAATTCTGTTCAAGGACGGGGCTTGGTTTGTTAGGACAGTCCTGACTTCTTCCCGGTGTGAGGGCATCTTGATGACTATGGGTCTCTGCAAATTAAAACGATCCTTTGGTGCCAGGCAAAATCCAGGACTGTCCTAGTACGTTTCGTGTGTGCTAACATTAGAGTATGAAAGTACTCATTACAAGACAAATCCCAGCTGCGGGTATTAGGTTGCTAAAGAACATTCTGAACTTGAGTTAGATTACAGACAGGGACCCCCACTATCTAAAGAAGAATTGAAGGAGGCAATAAAAGAGGCTGACGCAATTATTCCCGTTATACCAGACAAAATAGATGAGGAAGTTATTACAGCAGGAAAAAAGCTCAAGTTAATCGCGACTTATTCGGTTGGCTACGATCACATCGATCTGGAAGCTGCTGAAAAAAAAGGAATATACGTTTCTAACACTCCGGGGGATTTAACGGAATCGGTAGCAGAACACACTATAGCACTCATGTTGGCGGTAGGGAAAAACATAGTGAGTAGCGATAAATATACTCGGGAAGGTAACTATAACTACTGGGATCCGATGATTTTTTTGGGGCCTAAGTTTATGGGAAAGACATTGGGGATCGTTGGCTTTGGTAGAATCGGTCAAAGTGTAGCGGATATTGCTAGAGACGGCTTTAATATGAGAATCGTTTATTCAGATGTGGTTAAACACGTCAACAAAGGGGCAGAAATGCTACCTCTCGATGAGTTGCTGGAAACATCGGATATTGTGTCGCTTAATTGTAATTTAACTGAAAAAACTCACCACTTGATAGACGAACCCCAACTAAGAAAAATGAAACCGACTGCTATATTAGTTAACACCGCGAGAGGCTCCGTGATAAAAGAAAAAGCGTTAATAAGGGCCCTACAAGAAAAATGGATAGAAGGCGCCGGACTGGATGTTTTTGAACAAGAGCCGGAGGTTCCACAAGAGTTGCGAGAGCTTGAAAATGTAGTATTAACACCACATATAGCAAGTGCAACGAGAGAGGCTAGAATACAAATGGCCACGATGGCAGCAAAAAACGTGATAGAAGTATTAGTAAACAACAAGGAACCGATTAATCAAGTTAAGATGCGCGCCGTAAAATAAAACGTGGATTTTCTAAAAAGAAACGTACCGATAGCATTAACGGGACTAGTGTTATTGATTATCTTCTTCATAATTATAGGGATATCGCAAACACGGGAAGCAGCTCCCTCACAACTAACCAGCATAGATACTTCTGAGCTGATCGCTGCCCATACTTATGTTTTGGGGTCGCCTGAAGCGGCTTTTAGTTTGGTGGTTTTTACCGATTATTCTTCTCGATTGGATGCAGGTTATCAAGACGTTTTACAAGAACTTTATAGTGAAAACACCAAATACTTGCAAGTGGCCTTGAGGCACTTTCCACAAACAGAAAATGCGAAAACAGCGGCGCAGGCGGCACAAATCGCTGGAGAGCAAGGTAAGTTTTGGGAATATTCACAGAAATTATATGAAAATTATTCGAATATAAAGGTGTGGGGAACAGAAAACTACCTAAGTTTGGCGGAGGAATTTTCATTGTCGACGGAGGAGTTTGCAAAAAGTCTGGAAAAAAAGGTTTTTGAACCCATTATTAAAGCGGATATTGAAGACGCCGAAGCCTTTGAAGTTAAAACCACACCGACCTTTTTCCTGAATGAAACAAGACTGGAAGTTACTGGTCCCGAAGATTTAAGACAGAAAGTGCTGGATGAAATAGATAAAATTAAGAGGCTGGGAACCGAGCCTTCCAAAGAAAGTTCTTCCGAGGAAATTGCGGACGAGGCAACGGTAATTTATGAAGAAAGCTCTGAAGAAAGACTAACGTTTTCACAAAAACAACAACTTGAAAAAACTAAAGAAATTTTCTACACAGCTAATGGCTGGGAGCCTATGGAAGCCGCTGTTCTTAAAACGCAGCTCGTGAAATGGACGAATAATACTGCGGAAACAATTGAGATAGAGCCTTTGGATAAAACATATGAAGATCTTAATGATGGGGTAGTTTTAGAACCTGGAGAAAGCTTTGAATTCAACTTTGCCAGAAAAGGCATTTGGAGATACCAAGAGAAAAACTCGTCAAGCTGGGGATCTGTTTTTACAAGCGATTGGTAAAAAGATCTCAGTTATCAAAAGTAAATGCAGATGGACAAATATCCCTAAGGAAACACCCACTGCACTCAGGGGTTTTTCTCGCTGTGCAAACATAACGGCCGTGGAAAACAACAGCGCCTGAGTAATTTCTCCAATATTCTTTTGGCAACAGCGCCATTAATTCCTCCTCAATTTTTTTCGGATTTGTTGTAGCCACTAAGCCCAACCTATTGCTAACCCTTTTAACGTGTGTGTCCACAACAACTCCCTGGGATATTCCCCAAAGCTCTTGTAATATCACGTTCGCGCTTTTGCGAGCTATTCCGGAAAATTTGGTTAGTTCGTTTATGTCTCTTGGCAACTGACCGCCGAAATCTTTAATAACTCTTTTAGCTATACCTATTAATCTTCTTGCCTTCGTCTTGTGGAAATTGACTCCGTAAATATCCTCTTGAAGATCTGCGGCGGAGGTGTTAGCAAAGTCCTTCCAAGAAGTGTACTTAGTAAAAAGTGTGGGGGTGATCTCGTTGACTTTCACGTCTGTTGTCTGCACAGAAAGTACTACGGCAATAACAAGCTGCCGTTCGTTTTCAAAGTTTAACTCGGTTTTTGGATCTGGGTAATGCTCCTTTAGCTTCCTTGCGATTTTCAGAGCAAAGATTTTTTTAGCGTCAGTTGGGGGCACAATTTCAGTATAGCAAAATTAGTATCCTATCCACTTTAAACCAGGATTATCCTAGGTTTATCCAATACACTCCCTTGACTGCTTATAAAGTTTCAACTAATATTGCCTTAAGGAGGACAAGATGGGGTCCTTCATTTTGGGGGTGTTTCCCCTTTAGATGTCTTTAGGGGAACGCCCCTA
>FUWD013231569.1_pt1 | contig 13366 bp, 10 predicted proteins | sample 1063281 | NCBI WGS metagenome assembly FUWD01 (sample SAMEA79048168, study PRJEB19326) | metagenome | biome: marine
TTTTCGATAGCAGGCATAAGCTTTATTACTTTTCTGCCAGTTCTTTTCTAGAATACTGGTCACTCCATAGGAAGTCCCCTTCCTTAAAGCCTGCGTAAGCGCTTCCACTTGACCTGGATCTGCGTGACCCAAAATAAGAGCTCCCCATGAAGCACAAAAGTCAGTAAAGGTATTGCCTTCGATATCAACTAATTGATCTTGACTTGCAGATGCAAGGATGGGTGGAGAGCGGTGCGCATCAGTGAGAGCTCGTACAGGAGAGCTCACTCCTCCTGGAATAAGTTGCAAAAGTTTTTGATAGACTGCTTCAGACGTTTGAAAAGACATAGTGTGACCTTAAAATAAATTTAAAAAAACTTATAAGGAGAAGGTCTTTAAATGAAAACTGTTTTTTGAATTTAACCTTGAATCTTTAGATCTACAAATTACTCTCTATTTGTTGAATAAGCTCCCACGCTTTTGAAGTAACGCTAAACCCATGAAATCTGCTACGACCTATTTCGTTTCGAGCAACTTCAGACACAGCAGACACACTCTTAACACTACTTGTCGCATGATGTGCACCTGAAACAACTAGAGCTTCTTTAGGCATTGATTGCGGAGCTATTTGAGCAATCGATGCAGGTTGATCAACGACAGAAACATCTAAAATATCTTCTTTAGGGGCAGGTCTATCTACGAAAGAAGACCAGTCAACTGGATTATCTAGCTCCTTAGGACTCTCAAAGGAGGCGGCAACACCTGGAGATAACATTTCGCTAACCTCATCATCACTCAAAGGAGAAGGTGAATCTCCTACATCAGACAACTTACCCATTTTTGATAATGCGTCTTGTGGAACTATTTCAGAGCGCATTTTACTAATATCAGCAAGACTCAAAGGAGAAGGTGAAGCACTTACATCAGACAACCCATCCACTTCTGATAACTCGTCTAGTGAAATTAGAGGTCTATCAATCTCAGAGCCTAGCATTTTATCGAATTTTTGAAGCCCATCTAAAAAAGCTTCAAATTCATCTGAACTTCTTCTGGCTAAATTTTTTATTAAAATACTCTGAACATGCTTTTCAATATCATCTTTTGAGACGCCTTTAAAATTGTCCCAATGGTTCGGATCTAAAAGACCTAATGCGTCTAATTTTCTATACCATTCTTCTGAGTGTAGCTCTGTAAACGGAGCCGATCCAAAACTAGCTCTTTGCTCTGCAACTCTTTTTTCTTTAACAAAACACACTAAACTAGATAAATCCTTGCTATGTTTAAATTCACTTTTTATTTGCAGTATCTTGTTTTTTGTTTCAGATAGCTGGTCTTGATGCTCTTGAAACCTAACATTCAATATTTCATCTGGATCGCTCTGTTGTAGCTGTTGTAAATTATCTATGGCTTCTTCTAATCTAAGTTTAAGCCGACTATATCTTTCTTCGGCAATAGATAAAGAGTCTTCTTGGTGTTCTGACCCTTCTATCGAAATTTGTTCAAAATATTTAAACGAAGTGACTCCATCTGATCCTTTTTTAAATAAGGCCGAAGTAAAGTCTTCAATAAGCTTTTTATTCTCTTCTGCTCCGCGATGAGTACATACATACTCATGAGATTGTTTCTTTTCCGCTTTTGCAGTATCAAGCATAGATTTAAATGAAGTCGCTGCGAGTAATTGTCTTAAAACATCAAGGTTTTGTATTTGTGGTATTTTTAATCTATCTTGTGCACGATGAGCAAGTTCTTTTCCCACTCTAGAAATGTAACTAGTAAGTATGTCAAAGACAGGCTCTCTACCCTCTACTATAGGAAGAGTAATCGTCTTGAGTTGACCTTTTGCTGAAGCGTACTCATCTAACTCGTGTGCTCCTTGAGTGATGCTCGTCTTTATAAGTGAACGTGCATCTTCTAACTTAACAAAACTTTTAATCAGTTCGTCCATAATAGGTCTTATAGCAGCTTCAGTTCTAGCTCCTAAAAGTTCAACAGGATCAAGAGATTCTTTCTCTTTAATATTTAAAGAGACGACTTCGTAACAAACATCTTCAAAGGTCGAAGGCTCATACTTTCCATCTGCACCCACTTTTTTATGTTCAATTTTTAGTAAAATGATATTTTTGTCATAGTGATATTTACCTGATAGAACTCGAGTTTGGGCTTGGATAGCAGGTTGTGCAACATCTGAAATAGATTGTGCTGACTTAAAAGACTCAGTCTCTGATTGATCATCTCTAATCGAGTTAATAGTGTCAAAAAAAGCTTTCTCTGAAAATACAGGTGGAATAGTTGTAAACATAGTTAAATTAGCTCCTTTGCTTAACTAATTATAGCTAGAAACTAATAAAAAGTCAAGACTTTTTTAGATGTAAAAAGAGTCTTAGCTCGCTTTAAATATCTGATTATAGGGAACTTATGCAATTAACCTTCATTTTCGATCCATTTTCTTCGATTTTGTAAAAAAAAGTTTATTAAATCCTTGATCACTAGGAGGGTATAACCTAGTATGAGATCCATATTAGAAATAGGTTTATATTTTTCAAACTATTTATAACAAGTTGCTTATGAGATTCAGAGGGTTCAAGACAGGTTTTCAAAGAAGTTTTTTCCTAATCGGTCTTTTGTGCTCCAGTTTAAACGCTCCATTTAAACTTACAGCAGGAGGTCGAGCTTACAAGGTCGACTTTAGAGGAATTGAAAATCCATCACAGATCAGATCCTTGAAGGACTCTTCTAATTTGGTCCGCTATCGAAAGACTTTCCCTAGATCTATGGCAGCGCTACAGTACAGGGCTAATTCTGACACATCAAGCTTTCTAGATATTTTGAATGCTTATGGCTATTATGATGCTTGTGTTTCCAACAAAACCTTCCGCCTACCTTCGGGAAAATACAAAATTGTTATTTCGATTGATAGAGGTGCACGCTATCAATTATCCAAATTTCAGATCAAATTAAAAGATCCCGATCAGGTAGAGCCTCCTTTCTTAATAAAGCTCCATTTAAGGGAACTAGACATTCGTTTGAAAAAAGCCAATACTTTCAGTAAATATTGTAGATGCTGAAAAAAAGCTTATTGAAGACTTTACTAACAATGGCTACCCATTAGCTAAAATTACATCTGAAGATATCTTAGTTGATCAAGCTCAAAAAAAGGTTGGGGTAGAGCTGAAAGTTGAGAGCGGCCCTAAAGCTTATTTTGGAAAAACTTCTTTAGAAACAGAATCTAATATCAAATCTAAGTTTATTCGAAATAGGATTAAGTGGAAATCTGGAGAGCTCTACAGCTCTGAAACAGTTAAGAGAACAGAAAAAGCACTTTATAACACAGGTCTATTCTCTGTGGTCTCTATTACCCCTGGAAGTGAGCTCTCATCATCAGATGAAATTCAAATGACCATACAGTTAATTGATTCAAAACATAACGGATTTACAATAGGGGGCAGTTATACAACTGTTTGGGAAGGTCTAGGAGGGCAAGCTACTTGGCAAACACGAAACATCTTTTCGACAGGGACCGATTTAAAATTAAATTATCAGATCAATCAAAAACTTCAAGAAGCAGGCCTTAAATATACGTTTCCAGATTTTTTATCTCCTCATCAAGTGATTGTTTTATCTTCTAACATTTCAAATGACGAGCAACCGAACTACACAGAAAAAGCGGTCAAAACGGATCTTTTTGTAGAACGCATTTTAAGTACTCATTTCAAGACTTCACTAGGCGTAAGATTTGATCAACTTGAAAGTACGAAATCTGATCTCAATGGCTTCTTTTCTCTCTTTGGAATTCCTTTTAATTTTAATACACAATCGTCTGAAAAAGTTTTAATTAACCCAACTTCAGGAGGGTGGGCAAATTTAAGTTTCGCTCCATATTTTAGCTTAAATAATGATGGTACAGATTTTTCAGAAGTTAAGATTGAGGCTTCAATTTATCAATTTCTAATCCCCAGTAAACGAGTTGTTTTAGCGATGAATATGGTTTTTGGAAGTCTATTTGGAGGGTCCGATTTCGAAATTCCAACTCCCTACCGTTACTTTGCAGGTTCACCCAATCATTTGAGAGGATATCCTTATCAAGAAGTAAGTCCCCTAGATGGACGAGGTCGACCTATAGGGGGGCGCTCAATGTTTTTATGGAGTATCGAACCTAGATTTATGATTTCAAAATCAATAGCTCTTGTAGCTTTTCTTGATGTCGGAAATGTATACTTGAATCCCTGGCCTACCTGGAACGATGCCTTTTTAAAATCTTTAGGAACAGGGATACGGTACTTTTCTTTTTATTGGACCTCTTAGACTTGATATTGGGTTTCCTATGAATAAAGACCTAATATAAGAAAAGATTATCAAATTTATTTCAGTTTTGGACAGGCGTTTTAACTTTATGAGTATGAGATAGAAAAAAACTATTAAAGATATTACGAATTAAGCTCACCCTTGTTGTTGTGCTAGTTGTTTTTCTATTTATTGCAGTGCAAACGCCCTGGTTCAAACAAACCATCGCAAAAAATGTAATTAAAAACCTCTCTTTAATAACTCATTCAAAAATAGAGATTCAATCTTATGAGGGACTTATTCCTATAAGCTTTGATATCTATAAACTCTCCTTTAGCCAAAACGGTGTGATTTGGCTTACAATTGATCGTTTAAGTTTAAATAGAACTTTGATCCGCTTTTTCTTTTGGAAAAACAGAGGAATTGATGTGAGTTTAATTCACCCAAATCTCATAGATCTCCCCAATATTCCCGATCAAGAGGAAGCTGGATTCCAATGGCCTAGGCTTCCTTTTCAAAAGCTCTCTATCCACCTTAAGACCCATCAAGTTGAAATCAATCCTAAATTCGCTCAAAAGCCCCTTCCTCAATTTAATGCCGAGGCTAATCTACATATTAAGAAAAAAGGAAGCATCTTCCACTTAGCCTCTAAATTAGACTCTCCTGAATTACCTAAAGTACATGTTCTCTTGGACGTGCGAGGCTTTGAAAAGAACAATCAAATCTATTTAAAGCTTGGGCTACGAGATTTAAAACACCAGCTCTCGGAGTATTTGTTTAAACGAGAGATTCCTGGGTTTGCAGGTGAAATTTCAGCATCAGGCACTCCTGAATCAATGGCCGCTTTTTTACACCCTTCCAAAAATGGGATCGGCTCTTTCAACGGGACGATTCGAGGAGATTTTGTTCCAGTTGATCAAGATTTTGATCTTGTAGAAGGTTTTTTAGGTGAAGAGGCAATACATCTATTTTCTCAATTTTACTTTGAGGATCAAACTGGACTTTCACTCAAGCAATTTGAATTAGAGGGGCCAAATGTATCTCTTAAGGGAATCGGACACTTAACTAGAAACTACATCTTTGAAAAAACTGAGCTTAAAGGAGAAATTTCCCACCTTGATTTTTTATTTCCTTGGACACAGGCCCTAATTGAAGGGAAAGTTGAGACTCAAGTTGAACTTTTCGGGCCTTACTTAAATCCCAAAATTATCGCTGGCTTTACCAGTAACTATTTAGAATCAGGAAAGTATTTGGGAGAAAAGGTCATTGGAAAAATATCTCTTGAGCGCGTTGAAGATCAATTTCAAGGAGCTCTTACTCTTAAGGCAATGCTCAATCAAAACCCATGCTCTTTTTCTTCTGACTTCTCACTTTTCAATTCCGGTCAATTCGCTCTCAAAGATTTAAACTTAGAGTATGGTCAAAACCAAATCACCTCTTCTTTTTTTAAAACATCCGAAGAAGGTTACCAAGGACTGTTAGAGTTTAACTTAGGAAACCTAGCCCTTTTCTCCCCTTTAGTTAACTATGCTCTTCATGGAAGCGCCCAAGGAGAGATCTCTTTAGATCTAGATGGCTCTCAAGATATGCCTGATCAAAAAGTAGACCTAACGGCTCAAGGAGATTCCTTTCAAGTCACCAAACTTGAATTAAAAGAGTATTTTTTTCATGCACAAGGAGCGCTTAATCTTAAAGATTACACAAGCTTTGAAGGAGATTTGTTTTTCCAGAATCAGGCCTTTATTTGGGATCGATATCAATTAGATGAAATGCAGCTTGCCCTTTCTCCAAAAAATAAAACCTCACCCTTCCAGTTGCAATCTCAAGGTTATGATTCCATGGGGTCCTCCGGACAGTTAACTTATAACCAGGAGAATCTAACTCTTTTTGTGAGAACTTTAACAGGCAATCTTCAAGGAGAACTCTATACCTTACAAAGAAGTTCCACTTTTGAAATATCTAAAGAGAAACTTCTCTTTACCCCTATCTATCTAAAAGTAGGAATAGGCTCTCTTTATTTAAGTCTCGATCCTCAAAAAGAAAAGTTAGAAACTAAAACTGAAAAGTTCCCTATAGAAACACTCTCTATTTTTTTTCCAAAAATTGATGTAAAAGGCTATGTGGATCTTGAAGGCTCCTTTAACCATCTCTATTCTAAAATGAGAGGAAATTTAAAAGGATCCTTGAGTCAACTTTCAATTAAAAATAATCACAATATGGCTCCCTATAAAGGACAATTCAACCTGGAGCTTGGGAGAAAGCTACTGAAAGGAACTGCGTCTTTTAATGGACGCAATCAAGATGCTGGATCGATAGACCTTAGCGTTCCTCTTTCCATGAATTTCCATCCTTTTAAAATTGAAGTTAACCGAGCTGATAGAGTTCATATGAATCTTGAGTACAAAGGGAGGGTAAATCCATTCCTTCAAATACTTCTTCCTCAAAACCATCTTTTAGAAGGAAATGCCGACCTTGCCTTTCAGTTAAAAGGTCCTCTTGATCATCCTGTTGTTCAAGGCAGTGCCACTCTTGAAAAAGGTCACTATGAAAATCTCTTTCTGGGACTAGTGCTTAAGAAGATTTCAGCTAAGATCCAAGGGAAAGGAGATCAACTTCATCTTGAATACTTCAACGCAGAGGATGATCTTGAAGGAAACGTAACTGCTCATGGAACCCTATCTACAAATTTTAATCATAAAATGCCTTATCAGATGGACCTTAAGATGAATAAAGGGAAAATCATACAATTTGATTTTTTAGATGCGACGTTTGATGGAGACCTTTATCTCACAGGTAACTTAGACAAGGCTCGATTAAAAGGTGACTTAGAAATTTTGGAAGCAAATGTCTCTATTCCTAATCGTATTGGAAGTACTTTGCCTACATTGCCTGTCACCTATTTGTATCCAAAAGAAACAGATTGCGCCCCATCAAACTCTAAACTAGTTCCTTCAATTCCAATGGACTTTGATCTTCATTTCAATGTAGACAGCACTTTAACTTTAAAAGGGCGAGGACTCGATACAACTTGGGAAGGAGATTTTAAAATTCTTGGCGATGACCAAAATCCAAAGTTCGAAGGTAAACTGTATAACAAAGAAGGAAGTTTTGTTTTTGCAGGAAAAGTTTTAACCCTTGAAGAAGGTCTTATTCAGTTCGATGGACATTTGCTTAAAGGCACTCACATTAACCTTAGGGGCTATACAAGCGTGCACAATGCTTTAATTACAGCCTATTTAAAGGGGCCTATTTTAGGCCCAAAGCTCACCTTTAGATCTGATCCGCCCTATTCTCAAACAGAAATCCTTTCTCTTATTCTCTTCAATGAGCCTGTTCAAAAACTGACCCCTTTTCAGGCGGTTGCTCTCACTCACTCTTTAGCCACTTTAGGAGGCACTTATTTAGGTCCTGATATCGTGGATAAAGTAAGAAAAGGAATTGGTGTTGACCAACTGACTTTTGGATCATCAATCGAGCAAGGTGGAGATTATACAACTATTCAAGTGGGGAAGTATATTACTCGTAATGTATTAGTCACTTTAAATAGGCCTCTTACCACAGGCACCTCTCCTTTTGTCATTACGGCACACATCAAAGGAGGATGGCAGCTTCAGACTTATTTTGATGAGAATGAGTTATCTAAGATCTTTATACAGTGGAAGTTAAACTACTAAATCACTCGACTTTACTCTTAATAAATAAAGTGGTATTATTAGTTCTTTAAACTTTAAAATTAATTTAAATATGTCTATTAGTTTCCAGCCTGCCTTTGCCCACCTAGATCAACACATCCACAAAGTAACAGAGTCTGAATCAGACTTTAAAAAGCTAAACTCTCAAAGAGATCTTATCGAGCGTTTGGATCAAGAAGCCAGAAAAGAAATGTCAAAAAATGAACTCATCAACTGGGAGACTCACCCAACCAATCGCAAGTTGTTAGATGACATTTATGACCTAGATCTTTTGCAGGATATTGAAGAGCGCGTTTACGCTTTTACTGACGAAGATCAGCTTGTTACTTTTATGCATAAGATCAAATCTGCATTAGAAGGAAAGTCAACAGAGGTCCAAAACCAGCATAGAATCACTTCTGAGAAGAGAAAAGAGTTGATGGACTTTTACCAGCATTTACTTGAAATCATTTCAAAGCTTAATCAGATAATCTTATCTCTCCTTCTAAGAGGATAAAAAATCTCTCTTCTTGATTGATTAATTGAAATTTCTTACAAAGGACTTTTACTAGTAAGAGAGTCCCAATGCCTGATAACTTTGAAGATCCTATTTACAAAAGAATATCCTCTCACTCTCCTTCATCAGAGCCCTTTGATATTCAAGCCTCATCTCTAGAGGGTAAAATCGTGGACAACCTCAAGCTTTTAAAATCGCTTATTCGAGGGGAAAAGGTCCGTTTGAGTCAATTTGTTGAAGAAAATCGAACCTCTCAAGAACAAAAAGACTCAGCTATTGAGTCTCTCCAGAAAAAAATTATCAATGAATTTTTAAGGCTTGATTTATCCCAATTAGCTCTTTTAGTCATCCCTAAAAAATTGCAAGAAGAGTGCTTTGATATTCTTGTTCAAGCTTGGAGGAAGAAGATTACTGAGGAGTATTCTCAGACCTTAACACTTCTGCATTTGAAATTTTCAAAAGAATCTTTTCGAGCACTTGTCATTGCTCTTTCACTCACCGTTTCTCTAAAAGCACTCAGAATCGACCACTGTAATTTAAAAGCTTTTGAAGCGAAGCTTCTGGCTGTTTTCATTAAAGTTCACCCCACAATTCAAGTTCTTCATCTCGATGATAATCCTCTCTCTGATGAGGGATTTGAATCTCTTGCCTCTGCTTTAAAAAATAATGAGACTCTTGTTCATATCAGTTTAAACAAAGTAGACATCACAGACGAAAGCGTAAGCGATCTAGAAGAGTTAGTTTTAAGAGGGCAGTATCAATCGCTCTCTATAAAAGAGAATTCATTTTCTAAAGAAGCTTGTAGGAATTTAATTACGATTGCTTTTGAAAAGGACTGTCAATTGACAATAGAATAATTCAGTGCTCCTAGGAGCACTGAATATAAAATCAGAAATTAAACTTTAACAGCACTTGCATCTAATGCAGGAGCAACTGTTGTTGCTGATGCAGTAGTAGCTGAAGTAGTAGCTGATGTAGTAGCTAATACAGCTGCTTCAGTAGTAGCTGAAGTAGTTGCTGGAGCAGCAACTTTACCGTCAGTTGATACTTTAGTATCAGCTTTAACTGCTACTGCTAAATTTGCATCTAAAGTAGAAACCATTTTCTCTGGAGTTGCATTAACAGCAGCTGGTACTACTGGGCTTGTTGTTGGGCTAATTGATGCCATAATTTTATCCTTTTGCTTTAGTTTGTGAAGTTTGTAAAAAGAATTACGCAAGGGAATATAAAGGCTGATTTGCTTTTAGCTCAAGATAAAAGAAAGAAATTTCTTTATAATTAAAGAATTTTCTTGACTTTAAATGCTAAATCCAGCAAAATAAATACATGGAAATTGATCAATTTATCACAAATTTAGAATACCTAAGGGCAGCCCTAGAACTTTCTAACCCACTAGAAATCAACAGTTCAATGGGGGTTTCTCTTATCGTTAATAGATCCACTCCCCTCGTGGTAAATATCCGCTATAATGTAGAGGATCAGAGTATTATTATTGATGCTCCCCTCTCCTATTCTATTCCAAATTCACAGGGTGCTCTTCAAGAGATGATGATCAAACTTTTCAGTGATTTGATTATCAGAGACAAAAAAGTGGGTAAATTGGTTGCCAACGCTGATCGAACTGCCTTAAATTTTGTACAAAAAATGAAGCTTGATAGAGAAAATCCTCATTTACTAGCTCGTTTTATCCCTCTTTTCATTGAAGAAGCCCTTTCTTGGAAAGAAAAATCCAAAAACCCAAAAAGAGCAAAAGCGCGGATCTTGTTTACAAGAAGAAGAGCTTTTGAACTTCAATTTCAAAATCTCCTAGAGACCTCAGGTCCAATAGACCTATATAGGTCTATTTTTGACTGTTGTTCTGCTATTACCTCATGAACTTCTTGTGAGTTTAGATACAACTCTTGATCTATGTCTATCAGTTCTATTTTTCCTGTTTTAGGATTCAATCGTTTCGGAGCAAGGCCTCTTTTCATTCTAGAAAGATTCTCGGGCGTTTCTTCATATAGTTGGTACATTTCTATCATATTCCCTCACTCACGTTATATAATGTTATTTTTCCAAAATCTCTCTAGTCATGTCCCTTAGAAATAATAGGAGGCTCCTAATTTTACAATGGGTGCAGCGACCAGCGACTCTCCAGGTAAAAAGCCTTTAGTTTTTCCGCCCAATTGTGCCCAAACAGAGGTATTTGGATGTTTCATTGAAGACTTTTGGTAAATTACGGAGAGAGAAATTCCTGGTTTTTGGTTTTTAGCATCTAAAAATCTATCACACATAGCTTCATACCCCATATCTTTTTCAGATATACTATCGAGAAGTAGAGGAGGTTGATACCAAAAATCCCCTTTCAGACCAAATGAGCCATATTCAGTAGTAAGGAGTTTTCTATTTTCTATTCCCAACCCTGTATACCGGTTCGATGAAAATTGTCCAAATTTAAAATAGACAAGGGTTGGAGAACCACCTTTTTTCCATATGAAAAGTTCAATAATGTCTTCTATCCCAAATGGACTTAATCCCATCTTATAAGCAGGGAGGACCCAGTATTCCCCCTCTCCAGAAAAACCAAATATAGGGATCGAAGAATTGAAAAAGACATAGGAGAGCTCTGACAAACAACTTAAATAAGTAAATGGATTGAGGAGGATAGTAAGGTTCGCTTTAAGTCTCAATTCGCCGAGGTGGTGTTCAAGGTCGTTTGTGGTACCATAGCAACGATGAAGGGTCGAGTAATACCTTGCAATATCGTGTCCTGATTTAGACCCATACCAAATAGTGGTAAGTCCATCGAGTTTTTTTAATGTCTTAATATACTTTGCGCATGCAAATTGGTTGGTTCTCCATAAGCTTGCCTGTCTAGGGTCTATGTAACCTTTTTCAAGCCAAGAAAAAACTAAATTCTCTGCAAATATAGAATTTGACTCAAGACCTGCAATAGAGATAGCAATGCTCTCAGAAAAAGAAGGTGCTCTACAGCAGCTAAATCGTGTATGAGCATCTTTGACATGGAAACCATATTTATCTACCATGTAAGTCATTTTGTAGCCTTCTACTTTGCCCAAACCAGATCCAATAGATCGCATTCTATAGCCATGTCCAAATACTTCGTGCTGTAATACCATTGTCATGTAGTTAATGGGGTACCATACCACCGCTAACTCCCCACTCCTTAGGGCCATTTTAAGGATCCTCTTGGAGGTGCTTTCATCCTGAAAGGATTGCTGATAATTGTGCTTAAGACGCCAGAAATCAGAAAACTCGCAGGTTAATAGGCTGTTATGCTCTGAAGACTTGTAATGGTCTTGGAGATTCAAAAGCTCATTTTGAGCCACAATAAGGTTGTTAGAAGAGATAAAAGGAGATAAATGAGGGTCAATTATCAGTGTGTTTGAAAAAAGTATCTGTAATCCAAAAACAAAAGTGAGAATTAGTGTAATTAATGATCTAGCTAGCATTGTATCTTCCTATGAATAGTTAGAGAGAAGGCATTTTCTGCTTGCAGGAAGAATAAAAACAACTAAAAATAAATGATAAGAACTTTATAAACAGGTATTTAAAAATTTATTTTCGCATTAAAGAAAGGAAGGCCAACATATGTTGCTTCTCATGAATTTTCCAATGCGTCATCTTCAGACAATAAGGTGTGAAGCAGATATCTAAACATTCTTTGTGTAATTTGTTCATTGCTTTTATTCAATATTGGAATTTTTAAGAATCCTTAAGTTCAAAAATTCGAGAAACTATTTCTCTTGAATAATTAGAACAAAGAGAATGGTCATCTTGGTGTTCAACTCGAACATGAATTTTAAATTGATGTTTATTCCAATCATCATATCCCAGATCCTTCACAGAAACAAAACACCTGACGACACCTGGCTTATTATTATAACTTTCATCATATCGTTGCATACAACGTCTTGCACTACTTCTTCCAACTCTGTTTTGAGAAAGAACTAGACACCCCTCACACTTTTTAATTTCTTCATTTTGAAGCACAATAACAGGGAAAATTCCTTTAGAAACTGACGACATAGCTAATACATTGTTTATTGTTAATACAGTTTGAGATCATACTATAACTATCTTTTTTTGAGGTCACAAATGCAAATTGCTAATTATAATAGTCATGCTGCTTAAAGTGGTCCCCAATGTCAAGACCGATAATTGGTTTTGAAATTAGTATATTTAACCCTCTTCTTCTGCCAGTTTAGTCACCTGTATCTTTGGATACAGGTGACAGGACGCACTCTTCCCTTCTAACCTGTCATTGCATAATATGCAGTAGCAGGAGTTCTATAATCAAGCGATTGATGTAGTCTCTTTTCATTATAAAATTTTAAATACTCTCTTAGGCCATTATAGGCCTCTTTACCTGTTTCATATCTCCTTATGTACACCTCCTCATATTTTATTGAACGCCACAATCTCTCGATTAGAATATTATCAAAACAACGTCCCTTGCCACTCATGCTGATCTTGACTTCTCTAGCCTCTAAGGCTCTTGTGAAATCTCTAGACGTATATTGACATCCTTGATCAGAGTTGAAAATATCCGGAGTTCCTATTTCGAAAGCTTCTTCCAAAGCCTCCAGGCAAAACCTCGTATCAAGAGTGTTGGAGAGGCGCCATGATAAGACATAGCGCGTGAACCAATCCAAGATAGCTGTTAAATACAAATATCCAGTACCCACTCTAATATAGGTAATGTCGCTTGCCCACACTTGATTAGGCCTGTCAATTTGCATTTCTTTTAACAGATAGGGGTATTTCATATGCCCTTCTATCGATTTGGTTAGGTGCCTCCTAGGAAAGATTGCTCTAAGCCCCATCTTTTCCATTAGCCTACTCACTCTTTTTCTATTAACGCTGTAACCTTGTACCCCTAGCTCTGCTACTATACGGCGACTCCCATAAAAGG
>FUWD012871021.1_pt1 | contig 13361 bp, 11 predicted proteins | sample 1063281 | NCBI WGS metagenome assembly FUWD01 (sample SAMEA79048168, study PRJEB19326) | metagenome | biome: marine
TGACAGCCGAAACGCAGGTTGGAAATCCGAGTCCTGGAACCACATCAAGCGCCGTTCGCCGTTGATCCTGGATTCTTTCACACAACTCGAGAATTCCGGAAAACTCGGCAATGCGTTCCTCAATGCTAAATTCATGGCGTCGGTATCAACTGCTCCCTCGACATCAAATCCAAATATCATAATGTTTTTTGCTTCAGGATAGTTGGAGAGGACCATCAACTCCGACATGCCATCAAGCGCTTTGGGCAATTCTCCAAGCATCATTTCCTCAATATTAGGCGCCTCCTTACGAACAGAAAGTAGCCGGGACATTTTCTAGATATAGGTGTTTCCCACGATTGTAGAGCAGACCACACTATTGAGCTACTCAAAAGACAGAACATCATAACCTTTTTCTGGAAATTTCTGAAACAGTACACAAAATGTTGTCAGCCCTGGTTAAAGTGAATTAGGCTAATTCAGATGGCCTCAACTCTGCATCGTACGAACCGATGTAGAGGCGTCGCGGCTATTGGATCCCTATTCGTGTTTTTCGTAAGCCGGTTAACATTCGCCCCATATTTCTTCCCCTGATAAACAAGACCAAACCCATGCGGAATAACCACGTGACCAACCTGACAATGTTCGTCAATCTCGAGTTCGATGTCTTCAGAACCTGCTTCCGTAGTGACTCGAACCCATTGTTCATCGTTCAACCCCAGGTTGGTGGCGTCATCCGGATGCATGAGAATGGAACAGGGTCTTATTTTACCTTCGTTCCAATGAGGTGAGCGCATAATGGTGTTTGCATTGTAATCCATGTGTCTTCCGGCCGAAAGAATCAACGGAAACCTTGGGTCTGTCGCCAAAGCCGCCTTTTCAGATTCTGGATTCAGGTCTTTCAAAGGCCCTGAAAGCTCAGGGATCAAAATATTGACGCGTCCGTCCTGCGTTTTTAACTCTTTGAGATTGTTAGACACATCGTTCTGGCCTATCCACAGGCCTTCCGGATGATCCAGAATCGCCTTGAATATTACTTCTCCCATCTCAATTCCGGATGGAAAACCTATCCTGGTCGCGTTTTCACGAAATGACTTGGGAAGTGTCTGGAGCAAGCCCCATAAAACGGCAAGGTTTGCCGAACCTAATGCAGCTCCCAATGTCTTGCCAACGATGAATGGCAGTACATTTCCAGCTCTGGGTTCATCCTGAATGTAGGAAAGAAGCCGCATGCCAAAAGTCATACGATCCTTCATCGCCGCTTCATACAGGGATTGAGGAATCTTCGGTATTATTCCCAGCCTTTCAGCGAGCCGAATGAGGATCTCGCTCTCCTCCCGGGCATTACCCTCAGTCTCTACAACTGGTTTGCGCATCTGAAAAAAGATATTCGGATAGGTCCATGAGAAAAATGTTGCGTCCCATTTCTCGTAAGCCGACCGAGCGGGAAGCACGTAATGGGAAACTGCCGCTGTTTCACTCATTGCAACATCTATGGTTACAAGAAGATCCAGCTCTTTGAAGGCCTTCTCATAGGCCGTAGTGTCGGCATACGAACGAAGAGGATTGGCGCCGCTGACAATGACAGCCCTCAACCTGTCAGGATTGTCGTCCAGGATTTCTTCCGGCATCACGTTCGGTGGAAATGTCCCCATTATTGCAGGAAAACCGGTTTTCACAGTTCGCCATGTCTTTGGGTCCCTTTCGTCAGAGTGAGAACCAATGGGCATTAGATGACCAGGGATCAAATTTCCGCCTGAAGTTCCTATTCGACCGCAGATCGTCATAAGAATCAGTTCCAGGTACGAGGACAGGGTGCTATGACGTCCCATGAGGATTCCCAGGTCAGAGTGATAGGACCATTTTCGGGTAGTCATCAAATAGAGCAAATCTCTGAACTGGCTATAATCTATCCCACAGACACTCACTGCGGATTTGTAGTCGAATCCTTCAAATAACGGGAGCGCTGTTTCATGTCCTGACGCATGTTTGGCTATGTAGTCTCCATGCGATAACCCTTCTTCAAGGATGACCGTTATGAGGGCTTTTAATAAAAGAGCGTCCGTTCCAGGCCTTATTGCCAGGCGCATATCAGCTTTTTCGGCGGTTTCCGATCGTCTCGGATCTACAACCACAAGTAGTTTGTCGGGGTCGTCACTGATTCGCTTCAAATGTCTTCTCGCCTGTGGCATTTGATGACTCAACCAACCATTCCAGCCCCAGGCTACGAGCATGTCAGTGTTTTCAATGTCAGGGATGGTCCCTAAATACTGTCGTCCCAATCCTCGTCCGTTTACCCAGAAATATCCGGTAAGTTCCTGCGCCAGAGGGCTGTAGTGATAAAAAGAACCCAGCGACCGGAGCAACCTCACGCCCAGGGCAGCCTCAAAATGACATCCCTGTCCGCCACCACCCATGTAGGCCAATGCTCTGGGGCCATGATCGCCAACCACCTGCTTGAGTTTTGCGGCTATTTCATCCAGGGCTTCATCCCAGGATATTTCCACGAAGCTGTCGCCCACACGCTTCAGAGGGGCCTTCAGCCTATCGGCGTTGTGCTGGTAGTGGGCTATTTTCATGCCTTTTCGACAACAGTAGCCTTCACTCCGGAGATTGTCCCGGTCCGGTCGAACTTTGACTATCCGGTTTTCTTCAACCAGCATTTCCAAACCACAATTTTGAGCGCAGCAGACACACGCTGTTTTTCTCCAAGTCGCCATGTTTCTTCTCCCTTATATAGTTAGTATACTAAATAGTGGCCTTACAAATGATTGCCTTGTTTGGTTCTTGAAAAACCATAGCACATAAAGATGATTCAACTTATATTTCAACGAGCAGTGTAAATGACGCTTTGACTGTGGACGCTGATTATTTTGTACTCTAACTAGTTTCCTTCTCCGTGTCAAATGGATTCTGTGGCGCCAATGCCAGCAAAAAGCGGCCTGATCTATGACAAGTGAGTAAGCGCAAAAAATAGACGCCAAAAGGCTCTAATACTATTTTTTTGACGGACAGGTAATATTTGGACATGTCGGCGAACATTCATCGGGCAGGGCGGTAATTCGACTGATAACTTTGAGCAATAACTATTTGGAATGTTTGACTGGTTTGATATATTTATTAAAACTAACCTGACCTGGTTTCCATATTTTCTTCTCTCAACGTGGTTTTTGAGAAAAGTGGTTGAGATACCGATCCTAAACCTCCAAATTTCAGCCGATTGAACTTGCAGGCGTCTACGCATCTACCACAATTTACGCAGAGAAGATCATGAGATTCCATATACGGCTTAAGCCCCATGGGGCAAACTTTTGAACAGGAATTTTCTTTGCAACATGGAGTAGATGAAGTTTTTCCGACAAATTCAACCCTTAAGGTCAGCGGACTCCGGATTACCGAGAGAAACGCCCCAGTGGGACAAAACAGACGACACCAGAATCTCGGCAGGATCGTGAGTTGCAATCCAAACAAGATCGCCAGAAACGTTATTTCTATGGAAAATGACCGTTCCTTAACAAATATCATCGCCTCTGTACTCAATATCCCTGGAGCGCTAAAATAGTTCAGTAAAGGTATGCCTAGAATCCCCCCTATTGCTGTTCCACCGATCAAGACTGAAAAACGGACGAAGTTCGTTCGAAATGAGCTACTTGTTTTTTTCACAGATTCTTTTTGGCCCGAAAAGATTTTCCTCGAGACAAGCCTTCTGATTGAATCGATCCGGTCAGCGACAAATAGATAAGGGCAGAGCCAGCCACACCAGACTCTACCTAAAAGAAGGGCCACCAGGAACGGAAACAGCGCCGCCGTCATCAGAGGGATTGTCAATTGACCCGAAGCAAACATCGCCTGAAGTATCACAACAGGGTCCGCAACCCCCAGGCCCCCTAAACTAAGAGCATAATACGTGCCTGTTACAAAATAGATTTCATAAATATTGAGTACCGGAATTATGAACATCAATAAAAAGAAGAATATTTGAATAACTAATCTGGGGGTTGCGTATTTCAATCCCATTCCCCCCTTTTCTTGGGAGACTCATAAGGAAAGTCAAATTGAGGGGCTTTTTCGGAACCTTCTATCCTGAATTTTTTTCTAGGAGCTTTTCTCCTTTTAGTACTTTTGAGTTATCAATTTTTTCCTGGGATGCGACGCCTTCATAGGACTGTCGTGCTTTTCGGAAATAGAAACCAGCCTCATCCGGCCTGCCCATACCCGCTGGAATCACGTTGATCGCACGTTTCGGGCTAGTGGGACATCGTTCCACGCATATCCCGCAGCCTACACAATCTTCCGTAACAACCGGAAACAGATTGTCTTTTAAGACTATCGCCTTATCTTGTAATGGGCACACGTAATAACATGTGTTGCACAGCGCGCCAATCTTGGATGAGCTGGATTCCGGCAGAACATCATGTTCTATGAAAAGGTGGCTATAGCATATGTCCTTATCAATTTTTGCCCTACCCATCGCAACTTTTTCAGGAACTGTCAAACTACTGTCCAATGCGCCAGTGGGACAAAGACGACAGCAAGCCATACAGAGATAGCAAGCCTTTTTCTCGGGAAAAACGTAGGGCGTCCCCATAGCGATTCCGATGCCCTCACGTTTTATTGAACCGTACGGACAAACTTCCAGACATCGGTTACAGCGAATACAAAGGGCCATGAACCTTATTTCCTGAACCGCCCCCGGAGGCCTCAGACGATTGACCGCAAAATTACTGTTCAGGGGATTTTCTGAATTGATGAACCAATTTTTCAGGGTTGAAAATAGATTATCCGATCCCAACCTGCCAAACTCTCTCTAAATACTTTTGATGGTGAAACCAAATGAGAATTTATAAGCGTCAAGATGACGGTCGACTCATTTTCTCAATTTCGTCCTCAAAGTTGATGTATATGTGGCCAATGTCAACAATTTCCGGAATGGAGTTTCTTATTGCTGTGCACAGGCCTTCCAGCGCCTCCTGATCGTCACATTCAAAGGTGACGACAAGGTCGGTCCCGCTGTCTGAGGTCCCGTGAAACGTCACTTGTGGAAAGGACTCAAGCTTTTGTTGAACTACTTTATCTGTTCCAGTCCTTACCATTATGGCGCTGCCGGTTATAATCATTCTTTGGTTCTCTTGATCCCGATCAATTTTTCAACATTACCACGCCGGTAAGTCTGATAAGTTTTGATTTATATTTTTTGGGGAAAAGCCGTGTTCGGATCAGATATGATGTACATATCGGAAACATCCTTGGGTTCCCCTATTCTCTCAATCTTGACTGCGCATATCTTGAATTCAGGCTGTTTTGAACCTTCGTCAAAAGCGTCTATGGTAACCCTGTTGATCATCCGATCCCAATCCTGATCAAACCAGGGGACGAACAATATTCCGGGCAAGGAATTCTTTACAACCCGGGCAGGCAAAATATTGAATCCCCTTCGACTCGCTATTTTGACCATATCTCCTTCTTTGATATTGTATTCTTTGGCGTCGGATGGGTGGATTTCTAAGTAGGCGTTCGGTTTTGACCTGGCGATTTCAGCTACCCTCATTGTCATCGTTCCGGTATGCCACTGCTCAATGACTCTCCCTGTAGTAAGAAAGAATGGGTAATCTTTGTCCGGAGGTTCTTCGGCTCCCTTGTACGGTCTGAGAAGAACGTTGGCTTTACCCTCATGCTTCTTGTCCCCATAAAAATAGATTAAAGCGCTGGGCGGTACTTTAACAATTTCAGGCATGTCCATTATTGGATCATAGCCTCTGACGTATCTACGCGCGGTCCCAGGGCTTTTTTCATTCGGGCAAGGCCATTGGAGACCCGCTTCCAATTGTTTAAGACGGTCGTAGGTCATCCCGTAAAGACTGTGTTCAGTAAGTTTGACACACTCCCGATAGTCGTCCCATGCCATCTGGTAGGCGACTTGAGGGTCATCGCCATTCCAGGGAATAAGTCTTTCCATACCCATTCTCTTGGCAATTTGAGCTGCTATCCAGACATCGGATTTCGCTTCTCCCGGAGGATCTACACATTTTTGAGTAAGCTGGCTTCTTCTCTCAGAGCAGCCGTATACCCCACCTTTTTCATAGATGAAGGCCGCTGGGAGTATAACGTCCGCAAGTTGAGTAGTTCGTGTTGGGAATATATCAAGAACAACCAGGAAGCCTTCTTTCATTCCCTTAAAGTATTTTGGGGCGTTTGGTAGAGACTGGGCTGGGTTGGTTGTAGAAGTCAGCATTGCTTTGAGCGGCTTGGTGGAGTCATTTTCCGCGCCCAGCTTCGCGAACATCTCCATGGTATGAAACCCGGGTTTGGGATCAATTGTGCCTGGCGGTAACTTCCAGGATTTCTCAACATCCGCTCTAGCGACGGCATCGGCTACGGACCTGGTCCCAGGAAGCAACTGACATAAAGAGCCCGTTTCTCTAACCCCACCGCACGCGTTGGGCTGACCGGTGATTGAGAATGAATCAGCTCCCTCTTTGCATATATTCCCTGAAATCAAATGCAGATTGTGTATCAGATTGTTGGCCCAAACACCTCTAGTCCTCTGGTTGAGCCCCATGGTCCAAAGACTCATACTCGGACCATGCGCCCCAAATAGCCGTGCGGCTTCTCTTATATTCGCCGCTGGGCACCTTGTAATTTTCTCGACCGCCTCTGGGGTGAACTGTTCGAGAAAATCCACGTAGGCCTTGAAATCAACATCCTGCGCTCCGGTTGAAAATCTGCACAAGTTGTTTATGTACCACGCGTCCGTCCAGTTATTCTTAATGAGTTCCCTGGCCATGCAATGAAACACGGCCAAATCCGTGCCAGGATCCGCCGGTAGCCACACATCGGCTATGCGCGCTGTTGGGGTCAACCTGGGTTCGCAGACCATTATATTGATATTATCGGGATTCTGTAATTTATGCCTTGCCACTCTGCGAAAGAGGATCGGATGGCATTCCGCCATATTGGAACCAACGATAAAAATGGTTCTTGCCTTCTCAATGTCGGCGTAAGATCCCGCTGGTTCGTCCGTTCCAAAAGTTGTTATGTAGCCCCCCACAGCGGACGCCATACAAAGTCGTGGATTGCCCTCCACCATATTGGACCGGAATCCCCCTTTCCACAGCTTGTTAAAGGTATAGCTCTCCTCTGTCATACATTGTCCAGATCCATAAAAGGCAACGGAATCTTTTCCAAATTTCTGGTGTAATTCTTTGAACTTGTTTGCAACTTTGTTGAGAGCGTCATCCCATGACACTTTGTGAAATTTGTCGTCTTCGCCTCGGACCATCGGGAATTTCAGCCTGTCCGGATGATACATGCTCATGTAGCCCTTGAAACCTTTTACGCAAAGGAAACCAAAATTGGTGGCGGCCTTGGGATTCCCCCTGATTCCAACTAGCTGTCCATTTCTAACTCCCGCGTATATACCGCAACCTGTGCCACAGAATCTGCAGGTTCCTTTGATCCACTTGTCCACCACGATCTCTTCATCCGCCGGCGACGATGTCGGGAGAGACATGTTGAGGGCGGCTGCCGCAAATCCCGCCGCCGACATCTTAATCATTTCTCGTCTTGTCAAATCCATTATTCGTCCTCCGAAAACGCTTGGAGTCTGAGTTAATCAGAAACCGGGCACGTTGAACCTTTTTTCTCTCCCTGGTGAAAACTTTTCGTAAAGCTTGATCTTGTGCACCGTGTACCAGTGACTCTTATGACAAAATGAGCAGTTAGTGACCAATGCGTCAGGGGGCATATTGTTCACCTGTTGAGAGTGGCATCCTATACACACCGTCTTGTCGGGTCGCGCTCTATAATTGAGAGCGTCTCCATGGCAAATTCCGCATTTCACATTGTTTATGCCATGCTTTGATCCTAGCCATTGTTTGTAAACGTTCGGTGTTTCCCGTTGATGACAGTCCTGACAGTTCTGCTTTCCAAATTGAACCCGGTGGGCGTCAGGTCTTTCCCCAGGAGCCAGAGGAGGAGCCAAGAACTCTTTCCAGTTGCGGTCCAGAGGGGCAGATGGGGATACTAGGCTCGAATCTGTTTGGACAGGTCCGGACGAAACGGATAAACTCGCAAATCCCAATCCCAAAATCGCCATCAACAAAAATAAGACGGCTTTTCTCATTTTGCGCTCCTCTATTGGGGTATACCCATGACCAGAGACTTGGCTAATTTCATTAGGTTATACGTGGTCATTTTTTTCTAAGGGCATTGGTCAGTTCAGGTATTGCCGGAGATCCAATCGCTATTAATGTTTCTTCAGCTCTCTGAGCCAGTACAACGTCAGTCCCTGTGAGGTACTTGATCAGGGAATGAACGGGAATAGCCCCCATCTTTGCTAGGGCGGTGGAAGCGCGTTTCCAGCTTCTTTCGTCTTTAGAGCATAATTCTGACAACAGAGCCGGTAACGCCGGTTTGCCTATTCCGGCGAGAGTCTGTATCGCCATTTCGACCTCTACTCCACCCCCTTTTCGCAACACGCCGATCAGTGGGTTGATGGCGTCAGGTCCCGTCTTTTCAAGCGCTAGCGCGGCTCCCTCGCTGATATTTCTATTTGGATCGCCGAGCAGTTTCACGAGTTGTGGAATCGCTGATGACGCTTGAGGTCCTAAACCAGCTAACGCAAAGGTCGCTGCCGTCCTTACCAGCATATCCTTGTCCTGTAGAGCCTTGATAAGTGCGGAGACAGCGGGAACTCCCCCGGGACCAAGCTCGGATATAGCCTCTATAGCAGTTAAACGAACGACTTCACTTGGGCTCTCCAAGCTCTTTATTAACTCAGCAATTAACTCCTTGTCCGAAAGACCTGATTGCTTGAGTTTCTTGATAGATTCTGTAGAAGGCGACGCTTCCGAGGAAAGCGCAACGATCTTATCTCCGGACACTATTCCTGGATCCAGCGTGATAAGTGACAGTAGCGCCACACCTACACAAATAAAGATTATGTGAAGAACATTTAGCTTACTTTTCATTTGGATTTCCATCGCTGTATACGTTCACAACCCGGGTGAGGGAACTCCACGCGTGACGTTGGAATACCGTGTGAACTCTCCCAACTCGATTGGAATTATAATTTTGAGAAGAAGCGTTAAGACTAGAGCCCCGATCGACCATATACCCATTGCTACTAATATTTCTATTGAGGTTGGCGCATATTCCCATACTTCGCCAAGTGGAGCGGGAATGAAGCCGGGGATTATCAGTCCCATACCTTTTTCGATCCAGATGCCCGTGATAATGAGAACACAGCCTATGTTCAGAGTTATGTAACGTTTTCGCGTGTACGGAATCAGGAAGATTATAAACGCCGTAACATTGAAGGCAAATGCCGTCCAAATCCACGGGATCAGTCTTCCTTTTCCCTGTAACCCCACGTAAAGGTATTCCATCGGAGACAGATGGTGGGTGTCGGAATAAAGTTCCTTGAAGAATTCAGCGCCAAGCAGAAAAAGATTAATAGCCATTGCAACTGCAATCATCTCGGCAATTTTGAAGAGGGCCTCGTCCTTAACATGAAATCCTGTGTAACGACGAACCAACTGAAATAGTAATATTATAAGAGCGGGGCCTGAGCAGAAGGCGGACGCCAGAAACCTGGGAGCAAGGATAGATGCGTTCCAGAATGGCCTTGCCGCAAGGCCATTGTATATAAACGCTGTAGTTGTATGAATGCTAACCGCCCAGGGAATGGAAAGCAAAATGAAGGGAAGGATGAATGACATATTTGGCTGTTTGTTGTTGTAGGCCCTGTATATGATGTAGCCAGGAATAAAAATATTCAGAAAAAGATAGCCATTTAAGACAACAATATCCCACCCCAGTAATGAACTCGGAAGGTTGAGAATTCCAAGCCCTGGAATCAGATGCCAAGCCCTGTCCGGACGACCCAAATCAGCGGTGACAAACATCAGGCACATCAACAGAGCGCTTACCGCCAAAGCTTCTCCAATTATTACTATCTCTTTTATGGGTCCAAAATCATATACATAGGCCGGAATTATCAGTAGAACAGCGGCCGCGGCAACTCCTACCAGGAAGGTGAAATTACCTATGTAGAATCCCCAGGAAACGTAACTCGTCATGCCGGTCGCGATAAGCCCAGCCTCAAGCTGCCTAACGTAAGCTCCTATCCCAACAGCAATCATTACAAGCAGAAACACAACCCACACATAATATAGTGGCGGTCCTTTTATTATCCTCTGCGCGGCCCCTACTAGAAATTGACGCATGACGCCCTCTCAAAATCCTAAATCGAGAAAAAATAATAGAACTTGGGCTGTGTATTTAGTTCCGATTTAAGCCGGAAAACTCTTTTAGTCTGAATGATTCTACTTATTTCGCTATTAGGGTCCAATAGATTTCCAAATTTACGAGCCCCTACGGGACAGGCTTCAACACAGGCTGGATAGCGTCCCTTTCTAACCCTTTGAATACAAAATGTGCATTTCTCAACTACATTTCTCATTCTGGGCCGGTTACCCAGATAGTGGGTATTCACATTTATCTTATCCGGAGGAATGACTGGGTCAGCGAAGTTAAACCATCTTCCCATGTAAGGACAGGCGGCCATGCAATAGCGGCATCCGATGCACCAGTTATAGTCGATGACAACTATTCCATCAGGTTCCGTCCACGTGGCCTGAACAGGACAAACCTTGGTGCATGGCGGATTCTCGCAGTGCTGGCATTGAACCGGCAAGTAATAATATCCTTTTTCCGGAACTTCTTCGGGATCATAGTAGATAGTGGAATGCTCAAGGTCCATATCCCCATCTTTGAACCTCAGAACTCGAATATACTGAATCTGAGGGTCCCGTGATTGGTTGTTCTCTTCAACGCATGCGTAGACGCACTTCCTGCAGCCTATACATCTCTGGATGTCAAGGGCATACCCATAAAATGTGCCATCGATAGGACCCTCTGCGTCGACCACAAAGTCTTTTCCATATTTCTGTTTGTATTCAGCTTGAAGCCGTTCAACCGTTTGCTCAATCTCTTCTTTGGTCATCCTGCGAAAATTATTCTGAAAAAACTCTTGCCAGGAACAAGATCCCAGCGCCATTGCTGCCAACATCCCCACAGTCCCTTGCACAAATCCCCGGCGATTGATCAATTCGCTTCCTTCTGTACTATCCTGAGAAGGCTCAGGATCGGAGGAAACTTTTAGTTCACTGATTGGATCTGGGGCTTTGATTTTCTCTTCACTCATCACTAGTTCACCATCGTTTTGGTTGAGCAGAATCTTTAGGCGTCCAGGGTTTTTCAGGTGGAGGCATTGGGGCCATGGGCTTGAAACGGGGCGAGTGAGGATCATGGCAAGTCACACACAGATAATAGTTTTTTACCCCATTCCATGACCCGGTTCTTTTGCCATGAATTCCATATTTCCAATCCCTGTATTTTGTCCCATGGCATTTACCGCAGAGCAAGTATGAGCGTTCAAAATCTATCGCCTTTCCATCACTCAATGGCAGCAAGAAATTGCGGTTGTCAGGACTGTGGCAATCGAGGCACCATAATCTAACGCCACCGTGATTAAGTTTGATGTTCGTATGCACCAGAAGATCTTCCCTTCGCTTAAAATTGACCGGGAAATCTTTTTCAGGTCCGTGACATGCCCTACACGGTGAAATTGTCTTAGACAGGGGCTTCAGAGGCACAGGGAATTCCTGCTCAGAGGAATCCTGAATTTTCTCTGAGGGTTCCTCTGAGTCAAGATGGGACTGAGCCATGCACTCGCCTGTCCCATATATCTGGATTCCCTGAAACAAGACCGCTACGGTGAACACTACCAGGCATATCACAGTTTTATTTGTCATCATGTTCGCCTTAAAAAGATGGCCAACTAGTTTTTTGACTATTTTGCTTCTTTTCCGCCATATCTCTGTTGGTAAAACTGTTCAAGTTTCTGAAGATCTTCCTTGCTCATCCCTTCTTTGTACCATTTGTGCATTGGGTTTTTTAGAACATACTCGTTCAAGATTGGGGCCGCGGCGTCCTTGCCGCCCATTATCTTTTCAACTTCAGGAATGAAGTATAAATAAAAATGCTTTGAAACTTCATAAAGTCCGTGCCACCAAGTATAGTCCGGTCCCATCATTGCTGCGCCATGCCTGGCTCTTCTTCCCTCATGATGCCACAATTCATAATATGTCCAGTCCAGCTTGTCGTCAAAATCAGCCTTGGATATTTTGCCCAGATCCATAAGTTTATTGCGAACATTTGTGGCGGGGATAGCAAACTTATTGTTGTAAAGATCCACAAGATCATCAAACTGCGTATAGAATGAATTCACCATGAGGTCACCGTGACATTGACGGCAAACATCCTGCATACGTTCGCGTTTGGCCTTCCATTCAGTAAGTTTTTTGGAAACCGGCGGTCTCAACGTCCAGGAAATTCTTGCGCCTACTTCATGCGTGGCTTGCTGGTTGGGCGTTGCGCTCATGTGGCATGTCGCGCACGTTGCGGCATCCTGATAATCAACTCCAACAACCCATTCGTCTCGATCCATATTTAGCTTGTCCCTGAAAGCCTGGTAGAGAATTCCGTGTTTTGATTCTTCATAAACCTCTTTCTGGGGATGATCAGGACCTAAATGACATTTGCCGCATGCATCCGGACGTCTGGCCTGTTCCTTTGAAAATCGATGACGGGTATGACAGGCGGCGCAACTGCCTTTGCTTCCATCAGGGTTGATTCTACCTATACCGGTGTTTGGCCAGGTAGATGGGTCCAACTTGCCATCGGAAAGAATCTTTACATTGGATCCATGGCATTGTCGGCATCCATTGGCTACCGCAGCGGGTCCACCAACAACGGAGCCAAGGTAATTGTCGAGAGAATTCAGGATGTCAGCCGCTTTTGCATGGTGGGATCCCTGTTGTTGTTCAAATTGCTCCTTGTGGCAACGGGAACAGTCCTTGGGACTCACTATGGTGGCTATCCAGAAACCGCGGTGATCGACACCGTCGGGGTCCCCCGGTTTCTGATCAACCTTTTTTTCGGCTCTGTGGCAATCGTAACAGTTTACTCCTTGCTGCCCCATCCTTCCCAATTTCCACATCTTGTAAAGGCCAGGGGTTTTCAACTCGTGGCATTTTATGCAGACTTGGCCTTCCGGAGCTCCATAAAGCTTTGGATCAACCTTCACAGCCCCGTGACTTAAGTTGCATAACATAAAAACCGAAATTGCGACCAGGATGAGGACTCTTCTCATGATTTCGACTCCCTGTCTCGGTAATCTTTGCGGCGAAAAGCTCTTTTTTGACTGACTGGCCCTTGCAGGAAAGCCCATGTTGACAATACACAAGACGTCCCTGCCTCTTACGAAAGCCTCACTTTTTCTCCATTTTTATTATGACCAAGATTTAGGTAAAGGTGCT
>FUWD013022576.1_pt1 | contig 13361 bp, 11 predicted proteins | sample 1063281 | NCBI WGS metagenome assembly FUWD01 (sample SAMEA79048168, study PRJEB19326) | metagenome | biome: marine
ATGAAGTTTAAAGCAATAATTATTAATTTTGTCTTTATTATTTTTACGAGTACAGATTTGTTAGCAACAAAAAATTATTAACAAAAAATACCTAAGTATTAGAACTACAGTCGCAAATCTTAGAATTGGCCCTTCTTCAGCCCATCCTATTTCATTCGTATATGAAAAAAAAATATGCCCGTTGAGGTCATCGATGAGTTTGAGGTTTGGAGAAAAGTTAAAGATTATCAGGGCGACATCGGCTGGGTTCATTTAAGTCAGCTATCTAGAAAAAGAACTTTATTAACAACGAAGGATGGAATTATTCTTTTTAAAAATTCAACAATCTACTCAAAGCCAATTATTAAAATTGGAAATTTAGAGGCAGCTATTATTAAAAAATGTATTCCGAATTGGTGTTTTATTGAAATTCAAAAATATAAAGGATGGATACAAACTGATCATGTTTGGGGGTTAGAAAACAAAGAAATAATCAATTAAATTTGTCAAATCCCTCATTAAACTGTAAATTAATATCTCATAATCATTAATTAATATTCCCTAGTAATTTCATGGAACAAAAAATAAATATATCTACCAAGATTTAATTGATTGCTCTGAGGGAAAATTATTTGGACCTGGTAATGCTAAATTACCTGCACCACCTATGTTAATGTTTGATAGGATCACGTCTATCACTGTAGAGGGCGGTTTATTTAATAAAGGTGAAATATTGGCAGAATTAGATATCAAAGATAATTTGTGGTTTTTCGATTGTCATTTTAAAGGAGACCCAGTGATGCCTGGATGTTTGGGACTGGATGCAATGTGGCAATTATTAGGATTTTACCTTGGTTGGCTAGGTAATCCCGGTCATGGTCGAGCGCTTGGAGTAAATGAAGTAAAATTTACTGGTGAAGTTATAAAAACAGTAAAACTTGTAAAATATGTAATTAATATCAAAAGATTATTAAGAAAAGGCGAAACTTGTGTTGGTTTGGCCGATGGTTTAGTCTTTGCGGATAATAAAGAAATATACAACGCTAAAAATCTTAAAGTTGGTTTATTTAAAAGTTAAGGAGAATTGATGCGAAGAGTTGTAGTAACGGGTTCTGGAATTGTATCCTGTATAGGGAATAATAAAAAGGAAGTATTAGATTCATTATTAAATACTAGATCAGGCATCTCTTATTCTGAAGAATATAAAAAATATAATTTTAAAAGCCAGGTATGTGGCATTCCCAAAATTAAATATGAAGAATTAATTGATAGAAAAGTTTTAAGATTTATGGGTGATGGCTCTGCCTACGCTTATCTTTCAATGAAAGAGGCAATTGAAGAATCTGGCCTTACTGAAAAAGAAATTAGTAACGAAAAAACTGGTATTATTATTGGATCGGGTGGTCCTTCAATTAAAAATGTAATGGTTGCAATTGACTCAACTAGAGAGGTAGGTCCTAAAAAAATGGGCCCATTTATTGTGCCAAGAACGATGGCAAGCACATGTTCAGCAACTTTAGCAACGCCTTTTAAAATTAAAGGAGTTAATTATTCAATTAGTTCAGCTTGCGCAACAAGTGCACATTGTATTGGTAATGCCATGGAACTTATTCAATTTGGAAAACAAGATATTATTTTTGCTGGTGGTGGTGAAGAAATAGAATGGAGTCTTTCTGCAATGTTTGATGCTATGACAGCACTATCCTCAAAGTATAACGAGACCCCACAAACTGCCTCTAGACCATATGACTCGAGTAGAGATGGTTTTGTAATAGCAGGCGGTGGTGGCGTGATTGTATTAGAGGAATATGAACACGCAAAAGCAAGAGGTGCTAAAATTTTGGCTGAAATAACAGGTTACGGTGCAACATCCGATGGTTACGATATGGTAGCTCCATCTGGAGAGGGGGCTGTAAGATGCATGAAAATGTCCATGAAAAATTTAAGAAATTCAAAGGTGGATTATATTAATACTCATGGAACATCTACACCGATTGGCGATGCAAAGGAAATTGAGGCTATGAAAGAGGTATTTAAAGATAAAATTCCAGCTTTTAGCTCAACAAAATCACTTACGGGGCACTCGCTTGGTGCAACTTCTGTTCAAGAGGTGATTTATTGTCTACTCATGATGAAAAATAAATTTATAGCGGCCTCAGCAAATATTACTAACCTAGATGAAAAAATAAAAGGGCTACCAATTGTAACTGAAGTTAAAAAAAACGTAGATTTGAATTGTGTCATGTCAAATAGTTTTGGATTTGGTGGAACTAATGCAACTTTAGTATTTGAAAGTATCTAAAATGAAATTAATGCAAAGTAAAAAAGGCTTGATCATGGGTGTTGCAAATGAGCGCTCAATTGCTTGGGGCATTGCAAAAAAATTAGGTGAACACGGCGCTGAACTTGCATTCACCTATGTAGGTGATGCTTTAAAAAAAAGAGTTATTCCTCTTGCAGAATCTTTAGGTTCAAAATTTACATTAGATTGTAATGTAGAAAAGAAAGAAGAGATTGCTAAAACATTTTCAGATATCAAAGATAAATGGGGTAATTTAGATTTTGTGGTCCATGCAATTGCTTTTTCAGATAAATCAGAATTATCAGGACAATATTTAAATACATCTAGAGAAAATTTTTCAAACAGCATGTTGATTTCTTGTTTTTCTTTTACAGAAGTTTGTAAAGAAGCTTGTAAAATAATGAAGCCAGGTTCAAGCTTTATCACTTTAACTTATTGTGCTGACAAAGTTATTCCAAATTATAACGTCATGGGAGTTTGCAAAGCAGCCCTTGAAACAAGTGTTAAATATTTATCCGTTGATCTAGGTTCAAATGGAATTAGAGTAAACGCCATTAGCGCGGGTCCAATTAAAACATTAGCAGCCTCAGCAATTGGTGATGCTAAGTTTTTATATAAATGGAATGAAAACCATTCTCCACTAAAGAGAAATGTAGATATTAATGATGTAGGTGGCGCTGCAGTTTATTTATTAAGTGATCTTGCGGCAGGTGTCACAGGGGAAATTCACTATGTAGATGCGGGATATAATATTGTTGGAATGCCTAATCCTAAAAATATGCAGGATTAACTTTCTAAAGCTTGTTTAATTGAAAGTTTAACTTTTCCCTTATCAAATCCTAAAACTTTAACTTTAACTTCATCACCCTCTTTTACAACGTCACTTACTTTCTCTACTCTTTTCGCTGCAAGTTCTGAAATGTGAACTAGACCGTCTTGTTTGCCTAAGAAGTTTACAAATGCTCCAAATTCCATAATTTTAACAACTTTTCCTGTGTAAATTTTTCCAACTTCCGCTTTTGCAATAATACTTTTTACCATTTCTAAAGCTTTGTTTCTTGAAACTTCATCGGGTGCAGAAATAGTTACAATACCATCATCACTAATATCAACTTTAGCACCTGATAATTCAACGATCTCTCTTATTGTCACTCCGCCTTTACCGATAATAGCTGCAATATCTTTTTTATCGACAGTAACTTTTTCCATTTTTGGAGTGTGCTTCGATAAATCTTTTCTTGAAACTTTAAGGGCTTTATTCATTTCTCCCAAAATATGAATTCTTCCGTCTTTTGCTTGAGATAATGCTTTCTCCATAATCTCAAATGTAATTCCTGTAATTTTGATATCCATTTGTAATGAGGTAATTCCATCTTCAGTTCCTGCAACTTTAAAATCCATATCTCCTAAATGATCTTCATCTCCTAAAATGTCGGATAGTACAGAATAATCAGATCCTTCTTTGATTAAGCCCATTGCAATTCCTGCGACTGGCTTTTTAATTGGAACCCCAGCGTCCATTAAAGCAAGGGATGATCCACAAACAGTTGCCATTGATGATGAACCATTTGACTCAGTAATTTCTGAAACTAATCTAAAAGTATAAGGAAATTCCTCTTTTTTTGGTAAAATCGAATTAACTGCTCGCCAAGCTAATTTACCATGACCGATTTCACGTCTTCCTGTTCCAATTCTTCCAACTTCCCCAACAGAAAATGGAGGAAAATTATAGTGCAACATAAATCTGGATCTTTGTAGTCCATCTAAACTTTCAATCCTTTGTTCATCTTCTGAAGTTCCAAGTGTTGTAACGACAATTGCTTGAGTCTCCCCTCTTGTAAATAAAGCAGAACCATGAGCTCTTGGTAAAATACCTACTTCGCACTTAATTGGTCTAATATCTGCAAGTCCTCTTCCATCAATCCTTTTCTTTTCTTTAAGAATTTTTGTTCTAACAATTTCTTTTTCAATATTTTTAAACTGAGACTCAACATCCATCTCAGTAAATTGTTCTGAATCTTTATATAACGCTAATGATTTTTCTTTTGCTAGATTAATTAGTTCGCCCCTTTTCTTTTTATCGGCCTCTGAAAACGCAGTAACTAAATCATTTTTAACGTTTTTAAGTAGATTACTTTTTACTTCTTTTAAATCTTTCTCTTCTACAATCCATTTTTCTTTTGAACACTCAGCAGAAAATTCATTAATCATTTTGATCACTGGACCAAATTGTTCATGGCCGAATTTAACTGCATCTAACATTATTTTTTCAGTTAATCCTGAAGCCTCAGATTCTACCATCAAAACTGCATCTTTGGTTCCTGCAACAACAAGTTCCAATTGAGAGTCTTTTAATTGTTCTTTAGTTGGGTTTAAAACAAAACTACCATTGATGTAGCCAACTTTAGAAGCTGCAACAGGTCCCATGAATGGAATGCCTGAAATAGATAATGCTGCTGAAGCTGCAATTAAAGATAATATTTCTGGATCATTATCTTTTTCATACGATAATACGGTTGGAAGAACTTGAACTTCATTTCTAAAACCTTCTGGAAATAAAGGCCTAATGGGTCTGTCAATTAATCGGGATATTAAAGTTTCGCTTTCTGTGGGTCTTGCTTCTCTTTTGAAATATCCACCTGGAATTTTTCCTGAAGCGTAATATTTTTCTTGATAATTGACTGTAAGTGGAAAAAAATCTATGTCGGGTTTTGCTTTTTTTGCTCCAACAACAGTTGCTAAAATAACCGTGTCTCCTGAAGTTAATATAACCGCACCATCTGCTTGACGAGCAATTTTGCCTGTTTCAATAGATAATTTTTTACCTCCCCAAACAATCTCTTTTCTTACTATTTTAAACATTAAAATTTATTTTCTGATATTCAGCTTTTCTAAGATCTTTTTATAATTGGTTGAGTTTGTTTTGCTGAGATAATCTAATAGTTTTTTTCTTCTATTCACCAATGTCGTTAGTCCTGTGTAGGAATGTTTGTCTTTTTTATTTTTTGTAAAATGTTCAGTTAAATATCTAATTCGCTCAGTTAAAATAGCAATTTGAACTTCCGAAGAGCCAACATCTTTGGCGTGCTGTTTTAAATCTTTATAAACGTTTTCTTTATTTAAAATTTTTTTGTCATTTTTTAATTAAATACTCTTTTTGGATAAAAGAAACCTGACTTGAGGTATCCAAGAGCAAGTGGCTTATCTAAAGCCTCTGTGTAAATATTATCTAAACTAACCTTTCCAAATTCATTAACCAAACTAACTTTCATTCCATTCTTTATTAAATTAATTCTTTCATCTTTTAATTTAATGCTAGGTATATGTATTAAAGCACTCTGAATATCAAGCACATATTTCAAAAAATGATCAGTAGTTTCTTTTTCTATTAATTTTTCAAGGCTATTTGAGTTTTTAATTCTAAAACTTCCATATCGTGTTCTAATTAATTGAGTAACGTGGGAAAATCCACCTAAAGATTGCGCAATGTCTCTTGCGAGACTTCTAATATAAGTTCCGGTTCCGCACTTAATATAAAAAATACTTTTGTTATTTTTATGTTTTAATAATCTAATATTTTTTATTAAAACTTTTCTCTCTTCCATTTCAAATTCTAAATTATTTCTCGCAAGTTCATAAGATCTTTTTCCATTAATTTTTACTGCAGAAAATTTTGGCGGAATTTGCATTTGCCAACCAATAAATTTTTTTAAAATATTTTCAACTTCGCTTTTTTCTGGATAGATTTCATTTTGATTTGTAACTTTTCCCTCTAAATCTAAGGTATCCGTCTCTGCTCCCCACTGTATCTCAAATAAATAACTTTTAAATTGTAAGTGAATTAATGAAACAGTTTTAGTTGCTTCGCCTAGTGCGATCGGCAAAACACCTTCTGCTAATGGGTCTAAAGTTCCAGCATGTCCTATTTTAATTTTTTAAACTTACTTTTTATAACGTTTAAACAATATGCCGAGCTAAAACCTTTGGGTTTGTTTAAATTTATCCAACCATTAATCATTTTCGTGTGTCTTAATAATTAATTTTTCAATTTTTTCTGCATAGTCAAAAGACTCGTCTAATACAAAATGAAGGTTTGGAAGAAATTTATTTTTCCAACTACGTGACATTTCTTTTTTAATTAAGCCCGCTGTGATGAATTAAGGATTGTAAAACAAATTCCGAATTTTTTCCTCCAAGGGGCATCACAAATACTTTTGCATGTTTCAAGTCTGGGCTCATTCTAACTTCTGAAACAGTAATTACTCTAGTGTTAATACTTGGAAGAGCCACTTCTTCTTTTAAAAATAGATTTCCAAGCAACTGTTTTAAAAGTTCGCCTACTCGTAATTGCCTCTGCGTGAAAGGCTGATCACTTAAATAATTATTCATTATTAATTAATTGTTCTTGCGCTCTCAACAACCGAGAATACTTCAATGATATCTTTTTCTTTAAAATCTAAGAAATCTTTAAATGCAACTCCGCCTTCAATTCCTGCTTTAATATCTTTTACTTCGTTTTTCTCTCTATAAAGTGATGCAATTTTTCCAGTGTAAACAACACTTCCATCTCTGACAATTCTAACATCAGAATTGTTAACGATAGTTCCCTCAGTTACTTTAATACCCGCAACTTTTCCGGCCTTGGATGATTTAAATACCTGTAAGATTTCACACTGTCCTAATACCTGTTCATTAATTTCCGGTGCTAAAAGACCTGAGAGAGCTTTAGTAATGTGCTCAATTGCTTCATAAATAATATTAAAATATAAAATATTAACCTCTAATTTTATTGCAAGATCTTTTGCTTCTTTGTTAGGTTTAATATTAAAACCTATTAAAACCGCATTAGAAGCTTTTGCTAACGAAACATCGGTTTCAGTAATGGCTCCAACTGATGATAAGACAATAACCGGCTTAACTTCATCGTGTTGAATTTTTAATATTGCATTTGATAATGCTTCTGCAGATCCGTGGACGTCGCTTTTAATAATTATTGATAATTCTTTTTGTTTATTAACATCACCAAAAACATCATTTTTCTTAACAAGAATGCTGGTTTTTTTAGATTTTCCTTGTTCAATTCTATGTTCGTTTATTTCTTTTGCTTTTGACTCGCTATCTAAAACTAAAAAATCATCACCTGCTTCAGATACGCCCGTTAAACCAATAATCTCTACAGGCATCGAAGGAGTTGCTTCATTAACTAATTCTCCTCTAAAATTATTCATGGCTCTAATTTTTCCCCACTGCAAACCACTTACAAAGAAGTCCCCTCTTTTTAAAGTTCCTCTAGTGATTAAAATTGTAGATACCGGTCCTTTACCTTTGTCTAATTTTGACTCAACTACTATTCCTTGTGCTGGTACATTTGGGTTCGTTTTGTGATTTAAAATTTCTGCTTGTAAAATAATTGCCTCTTTTAATTTATCTAAATTTGTTTTCTTTAGAGCAGATATTTCAACACACTGAATATCTCCGCCTAGTTCTTCTACAACAAGCTCGTGTTCTAATAATTGATTTCTAACTTTTTGTTTATCAACACCATGAATATCGCATTTATTGATTGCAACAATAATTGGAACTTTTGCAGCCTTTGCATGTTGGATGGCTTCAATAGTTTGCGGTTTGATTCCATCGTTTGCGGCAACAACTAAAACAACAATATCTGTAATTTTAGATCCTCTTGCTCTCATTTCAGTAAAGGCTGCATGACCTGGAGTGTCAATAAATGTCATCCACTTATTATTATCCGTAAAAACTTGATAGGCACCAATATGCTGGGTAATTCCTCCGTGCTCTGTTGCAACAACATTTGTTTCTCGCAATGAATCTAGTAACGAAGTTTTACCGTGATCAACATGACCCATAACTGTTACCACCGGAGGTCTAGAGTAAGTATCTTCATTTTCTTTAGTCTTCTTTAATTTTGATAATTCATCATCTATTTGATTATCTTTAGCAACTTTATGTCCGAAGGAGCCTACGATGTACTCTGCAGTATCTTTATCAATCGTATGATTGATTGTAACTTTTACATTTTTTTCAAATAAGAATTTAATAATAGAACTTGCTTTTTCTGCCATTCTATTTGCAAGCTCTTGAATAGTGATTAGATTAGGAACTGATATTTCCCTTGAAACTTTCTTAAACTCTGTTGTTTCATCGCCTTCTTGAACTAATTTTTTTCTTTTTCTCTTGCTCTTTTAAATGAGGCTAAACTTCTTTGCTTTTCATCTTCATCAGCATCTGTGAGCGCTTTTGATAAAGTAAGTTTATATTCTCTTTTTTTGCCATGAGTTTTTTTAATTAATTTTTTACTATTATCGATCTCGAGTTCTTCTTGAATTTTTTTTCTTGCCCACTCTTGTGCTGACTTTTGTGCTTTTGCAGTATCTTCTTTTGTTAAAGTCTTTGGTTTTATAGTTTCTTGTGGAGCAATTGAGGCTTTTGCTTTATCTACAGAGTAAGTCGCATCAATCGATCTATTTTTTTCTTCTCAACTAAAACAGATTTATTGCCAGTGCCTTTTGCATAGCTAGAAACAGCTGCTGGTCCACCGCTAAAGTTTTTAATGTAAGTTTTTCTTTTTGTCTTTTACGTCCATGTTTTTTCTAAAAGCGAGTTTATTATTTATTAAAAACTTTTTCTCTAGCGCTCATTATTAGCCGCTCAGCCTCAGCTCTTACAATGTCAAAATTTTGCAGGATTCCCTCAAATTCTACTCTTTTTCCTTTAACTTCATCATAGCCACCTAAAATTTCGTCCGCAGATAAGTCCGCAAAATCGGCTAGTGTTTTTATATTTTTCTCACCTAAAGTAAGTAACATTCCAAGCGATAATCCTGGATGATTCATAAGATCTTCTTGAATGCCCAGTTCTTTAACTCTGTTAGATATTTCTTTAGACTCCGTTTCCAAATATTCTTTTGCTCTTTCTTTGAGTTCATTAGCTGTTTCTGCATCAAAACCGTCAATTTTAGTTATCTCTTCTAAAGGAGCACCATCTATTTCTTTGATGGTAGAAAATCCCTCTAACACTAATAATTGAGCCATCATTTCATCAATTTCTAAACTTTCGATAAATCTTTTTGTTTTAATTTTAAATTCAGATTGTCTTTTTTCAGTTTCTTCTTGATCGGTTAAAATATCAATTTCATAATTCATTAATTTAGAAGCAAGTCTTACGTTTTGTCCTCTTCTTCCAATTGCTTTACTTAGATTATTTTCATCAATAACAACTTCTATTCTTTTTGAAGCTTCATCTAAAACTACTTTTTGAACTTCTGCGGGCGCTAAAGCATTAATCACAAGTGTTGCTGGATCCTCTGACCAATGAATAATGTCAATTTTCTCTCCTTGTAATTCATTTACTACTGCTTGTACTCTACTTCCTCGCATACCTACACAAGCTCCAACGGGATCTATTGATTTATCTTTTGAAGTGACACAAATTTTTGCTCTACTTCCAGGATCTCTTGCTACTGACTTAATTTCAATTGTTCCTTCATAAATTTCTGGCACTTCAAGCTTAAATAACTTTGCCATAAATTGTGGATGAGCTCTTGATAAAAATATTTGTGGTCCTTTGCTCTCTCTTTTAACATCATAACAGTAAGCTTTAATTCTATCGCCCACTTTTATGTTTTCTCTTGGAATTAATTCATCTCTTTTAATAATTGACTCAGCTTTTTGTAAATCTACGATGATATTTCCAAATTCTATTCTCTTAACAATTCCACTTAAAACTTCACTGATTTTGTCTTTAAATTCATTATATTGTTTATCTCTTTCTGCGTCCCTGACTTTTTGAGTAATCACCTGTTTTGCAGCTTGCGCAGCAATTCTTCCAAAGTCTATTGGTGGTAATGGTTCTAAAATTTCTTGATCAAGAGCTATATCGTTTTTAATTTTTTTAGCATCTTGTAAACTTATTTCGTTTTGACTATTAGCTGGATTTTCTACAACCTTTAATCTTCTACCTAATTCAATTTGACCATTAGCTCTATTAATAGAGACATAAATATTATTTTCCTGGCCATAACGAGTTCGTGCAGCTTTCTCTATAGCTTCTTCCATAGAAGTAATAACAAGCTCTTTATCAATTGATTTTTCGTTGGCTACCGCGTCAACTATCCTGATCAGTTCTACTGTATCAACTCTGTTATTTAACATTAGTTTTGTTTCCTGTAAAAAAAAATGGGCCTAAGCCCATTTTGTACATTCAATAATTTCACTCAATTTATGCTACATTTTTTTACTTATCAAGATTTAAAAGATAAATATTTTTTTTAATTTAGTGGCTTTATTAGAGTATTTTGTATCAGTGATAGGATGTTTGTTACTTAGACTGTACTCGAAAGTATCTATTTTTTCCTTAACAAAGAAATCTCTTTTGTTACAAAATTAAAATAATCCTGATCGTCTGTTGCAAATATAAATGATGATTTAACTTTCATTTTTTTTAAAATCTTTTCTAAAAATAGGTAATTTAATAATCTTCTCTTTTTTTGCTTATTCTTCATCCATGGATCTGGAAATAAAACAAAAACTTTTGAAAAAAATTATCTGAAAAATTATCTAATACTTTTTGTACCGGCATATCTAATATAGAGATATTGTTTAAATTTAATTCTTTAGCTTTTTGAATAACGTTAGCAACTCCATTTATAAAAGGATCAATACCAATAAAATGATTTTTTGGATATTTAGTTGCTTGAAATAATAAATTTTCTCCCAAACCAAATCCTATTTCTAATACGAAATCTTTATGTTTAACTAATTTAATTTGTTCAAAATCTACTAAAAAATCATCTTTATGATTTACATAAAAAAACTTTTTAGTTTTGGATAAGGCTCTTGATTTTGATCTTCCAAAAAAAATCTTTTTCTGCTGGTCGACCAAATTATACTTTTGATTGAAAATATTTTATTAAATCTATTTTTTCCCAGCTAAAAGAACCGTTGTCTTCTGGTTGTCTGCCAAAATGTCCATAAGCTGCTGTTTTTGATAAATTGGTTTATTAAGTTTTAATAACTCACGAATACCTCTTGGACTTAAATTAAAATTTTTAGAAATAATTTCTTCAATTTTTTTTGACTTTTTATCTTCGCCATCAAATAAGTCGATGTAAATTGAAAGAGGCTGTGAAACTCCAATTGCGTAAGATAATTGGATTAAACATTTTTCTGAAACACCTGCGGCTACAATATTTTTCGCTAAATATCTTGCAACGTAAGCAGCTGATCGGTCCACCTTTGTTGGATCTTTGCCTGAAAACGCTCCTCCACCATGAGGTGCTGCCCCGCCATAAGTATCAACTATAATTTTTCGACCCGTTAATCCTGAATCGCCATCTGGTCCGCCAATAACAAATCTACCCGTTGGGTTAACATAAAAATTTTTCTCATCGCACATCCAACCTTTTGGAATTACTGATAAAACATAAGGGCGAACAATTTCTTTAACTTTTTCTTGATCAAGACTTTCTTCGTGTTGTGTTGAAATAACCACTGATGAAATTCCTTTTGGTTTTCCTTTTTCATAAATAACTGAGAACTGGCTTTTAGAATCAGGCCTTAAAAATTTTTCTTTTCCAGATTTTCTTGCCTCTGACATTAACTGTAAAACTTTATGAGAATAACTTATAGGCGCTGGCATTAAATCTTTTGTTTCTGCACAAGCGTAACCAAACATAATTCCCTGATCACCTGCTCCTTCATCTTTATTACCAGATGAATCAACGCCGACCGCTATATCTTGTGATTGACTATGAAGATAATTTGTAAATTTTAAATTTTTCCAATTAAAACCTTCCTGTTCATAGCCAATATCTTTAACTCTAGATCTAATTAGTTTTTCGATTTCATCACTTTTTATTTCAGGGCCTCTTACTTCTCCGGCAATCACAACCGTATTTGTGGTTACTAAAGTTTCGCAGGCGACTCTACTTTCTGGAAATTTTGATAAATATAAATCAAGTACCGAGTCCGATATAATGTCACAAACTTTATCAGGGTGTCCCTCTGATACTGATTCACTAGTAAATATATAGTCTTGTTTAGCCATTCTTATTTAATCTTTTGAGAGCAATAACGAATATAATACTTAGGAGGATTGTAAAATAAAAAATATAGTTTTCTAATAGAGAAAATAAGGTTTTTCCTTTTAAAAAAGATAATTTTAAATCAATAAATCCAGATTTGTTTAATTCTAAGGAATTTATAATTTTTCCATTTGGAGAAATATAAGCCGACATACCTTTATTAGTTGATCTTACAACTGGAACGCCCTGTTCTACTGCTCTAAAAACTGCTTGTGCTAAATGTTGATAGGGACCAATAGAATCTCCAAACCAACCATCTTCTGAAATATTAATTATAAAATTATAATCTTTAGAATTACGTTTAAGATCTCCAGAATAAATTATTTCATAACAAAGCAAAGGTAGAAAAGATAAATTATTAAATATCTTAATCTCTTTTCTTTCATTTCCAGAAGAGAAAGAACTATATCCAAATGTAATTTTTTTTAATCCCCACTTTGCTAATAAGTTCTCAAACGGAATAAATTCTCCAAATGGAACAAGTTTAATTTTATTATAAACGCTAACAACATCAGCATTGTTATTAAGTACTACTAAGGAATTATAAAAATTAATTTTATTACCTAAAATGCTTGGATTGGTTACACCAACAATAACCAAATGATTTTTAGAAAAGTTTTTATTAAAATAATCTTTATATTTATATAGATCCTTAGGATTAGTTTGTTGGATCATGCCTTCAGGCCAAACAATTAAAGTTTTTTCGTCTTTATTTACCCTACTAAGATTTAGTAAGGTAATGAGATTTCTTTTCTCATTTTCAATTCCCCAAGTTTTAGCAATATCAATATTTGGTTGAACTATTTTTACTTTAACATTGTTATACTGATTAAACTCTGAGTTTTTATAATAATTTTTCCAAATAAATAATTAGAAATTAAAATAATAAATAAAAAAAAGAATTAATTAATATTTTTTAAACTGAACTGGCCATAAGGAATTAAAGTAAACTGAAAAGATAAGAATACTTAAAAAGTT
>FUWD013029770.1_pt1 | contig 13352 bp, 16 predicted proteins | sample 1063281 | NCBI WGS metagenome assembly FUWD01 (sample SAMEA79048168, study PRJEB19326) | metagenome | biome: marine
GTTTATGCTGAAAAAGAAGGATCAGTTGCTGCACTACTGCTGGTTTCCATTTTACAAAGGATCTTTTAAAAAAAATAAAAGACAAGGGAATTGAAATACAATTTGTTACCTTACATGTAGGATTAGGAACTTTTTTATCAGTGAAAACACAGGATATTAAAAAACATAAGATGCATTCAGAGCTTTTTGAGCTTTCTGAAAATACTGCTAAAATATTAAATCAAACAAAATCTGAAGGAAAAAGGATTATTGCTGTTGGAACTACAGCAGCTCGTGTTTTAGAAAGTTGTACTAATGAAAATTCAGAATTAGAAGCAAAGCAAGATTGGACGAATTTATTTATTTATCCTGGTTGTAAGTTCAGATTTATTGATTCTTTAATTACAAATTTTCATCTCCCTAAATCAACTTTGTTAATGCTAGTTTCTGCTCTTGCCGGAAGAGATTTAGTCTTAAAAGCTTATCAAGAAGCTATTGCAAAAAGATATAGGTTTTTCTCATTTGGAGACGCAATGTTTATTAAATAATATATGTTTAAAATCATTAAAAAATCTAAAACTGATAGAGCTCGTTTAGGTGAAATACAAACTAATCATGGTGTTGTAAAGACCCCAATTTTTATGCCTCCAGGAACTCAAGCAACAGTTAAGGCTGTTGGGCCTGATGATTTAAATAAAATTGGTGTAGAGACACTCTTAGTTAATACTCTCCATTTACACCTACAGCCAGGCGAGAATCTAATTAATGGATTGGGAGGTATTCATCAATTTATGGGCTGGCCTGGGCCTATTCTGAGTGATTCTGGAGGGTTTCAGGTATGGAGCTTTAGTAGAAACAAGACAAAAAATGGACAAAATCTAGCTAAAATTAGTGAAAATGGGGTAGAATTTTCTTCTCCAATTGATGGCTCAAAACATTTGATTACGCCTGAAAAATCAATTGAAATTCAGCATAAATTAGGTTCTGATATTATTATGGCTTTTGATGAATGTGGACCTGATTCTGATGATAAAGAGTATGCCAAAAAATCAATGCAAAGAACTCATCGTTGGGCGGAGAGATCATTAAAAAGGCACAAAGAGCTTAGTAAAGATTATATTAATAATGGTAAAAAACCACCCTTACTTTTTGGTATTATTCAAGGTGGTATTTTTGAAGACTTAAGAAAAGAATCAGCTAAATTTATTACTAGTCTTGATTTTGATGGTATAGCTTTAGGAGGGGAAACAATTGGTTATAATATGCCAAAAACATTAGAAATTCTGGATTATCTTCAAGGATTTCTACCTGAAGATAAACCTCGATATACAATGGGATTAGGATCTTCACCTTCCGATATAATTGAAGTAGTAAAAAGGGGAGTGGATATGTTTGATTGCGTTGGACCAACAAGGACGGCAAGACATGGTTCTCTTTATAGTGGTGAAATTGTTTCAGAAAAAGGTGAAATAAAGTTTAAATCAGAATTTGAAAAAGGGTGTTTAAGAATATCGAACAATTGTTTTAAAGAAGATAATGCCCCAATAGATAAAAATTGTGATTGTTATACTTGCCAGAATTTTTCTAGAGCATATCTTCGTCATTTATATTCTGTAAAAGAACCACTTTATCTTAGGTTAGCCACAATTCACAATTTAAGATTTATGATGAGACTAATTAAAGTATTACGAAGTAATATTTAATATGCTTCTTCATGTTTGTTGCGCTCCTTGCGCCTTACCAATAATTGAATATTTATTAGAAAAAAAAGTAAAAGACATTACTTTGTACTTTTATAATTCTAATATTTATCCAAGGGAAGAATATAATAAAAGATTAAAAGATGTAGAAAAAATAGCTAAAATTTATAAATTAAAATTTGTTGAAGGAGAATATAAACATAATAAATGGTTAGAATATATTAAAAAATCATTATCTAAATCACCAGAAAAATATTTAGAGAATAACGAAAGATGTTTAAGTTGTTTTCGTTTTAGCTTGGAAAAAACCGTTGAATTTGCTAAAAAAAATAATTTTGATGAATTCAATACTACTTTAAGTGTAAATCGTTTTAAAGATACTGAATATATAAATCAATATGCTAAAGAATTAGCTAAAAAACATCAATTAATTTACAAAATATTTAATTTAGATCCAAATAAAGCATACAAACTTGGCTTAGAACTTACTAAAAAATATGATCTTTATCGGCAGAAATACTGCGGTTGCGAATTTAGTTTAAAAGATGTGATATAATGTGGTCAATACGAAGAGTTAGGCGAGAAAATTTAAACCTCATAAAAGAGCATATACGTAATAATAAAGCTAAAATTACAAAACAAAAATCAAAATAAATGAAAAAAGCGATTCTTTATGAAAAGTTAAAAGATAATAAAGTTCGCTGTGACGCTTGTTATCATCACTGCCTTATTCCTGATAAAGAAACTGGAATTTGTGGTGTCCGTCAAAATATAGATGGTGAACTTTATCTTTTGGTTTATGGAAAAGCCATTAGTGTAAGCATTGATCCTATAGAGAAAAAACCTCTCTTTCATTTTTTACCAGGTCAAAAAGCTTTTTCTTTAGGAACAATGGGTTGTAATTTTGCTTGTGATTTTTGTCAAAACTGGGAAATTTCTCAGATACCTAAAAATCTAGATTTAATACATACAGGAGAAGAATGGGAGCCAAAGAAAATTGTAAAATATTGTAAAGATAATAAAATCCCAATTATTGCCTATACATACAATGAACCTAGTGTTTGGGTAGAATACGCTTTAGATACAATGAAATTAGCTAAAAAGGATGGGATTAAAAATATATGGGTTTCAAACGGATTTATGAGTGAAAAAAGTTTGAATCTTATTGCGCCTTATCTTAATGCAATTAATATAGACTTAAAAAGTTTTTCAAATAATTTCTATCAAAAAATTTGTAAGGGACAGTTAAATCCAGTTAAAGAAAATATTAAAAAAATCTGGAAAATGGGAATTTGGATAGAGGTTACTACTTTAATAATTCCCGGATTAAATGATTCTGAAAAAGAATTAAAACAAATAGCTAAATTTTTAGTAAAAATTTCTAAGGATATACCTTGGCATATTTCAGCTTTTTATCCATGTTATAAAATGCTTGATAGACCTTCTACATCTGAAGAAACTTTAATTTCTGCTTATGAAATTGGTAAAAAAGCAGGATTAAGATATGTCTATACTGGGAATATTCCAAATTCTGATCATGAAAGTACTTTTTGCCCAAAATGCGACACACTTGTTATAGAACGATGGGGGATGAAAGTTCTAGAAAATAATTTGAAAAACGGAAAGTGTCCTAAATGTAAAACAAAAATACAAGGAAAATGGAAATAAGGCATCCAATTGTAGCTGGTACATTTTATCCTGATGATACTGAATTATTAAAAAAAATGATTCAGGGGTTTTTAGGTAATGCAACTGTGGAAAAACATAAGTCGCAAGTCAAAGCAATTATTGTTCCTCATGCTGGATATGTGTATTCTGGTCCGGTAGCTGCTTATGCCTTTAAATCGATAGAAAATTATTCTTATAAAAAGATTATTCTTTTAGGTCCAAGCCATAATTTTTCATTTGATAATCTTGTTTCCTGTGGTAAAAAATATTGGCAGACACCAATAGGAAAGATAAAAGTTTTATCAAAAAATGATTTCCCGAAACTTAAAAATAAAAAAGAAATTATTGAATCATCTGAAATTCATGAACCAGAACATTCTTTAGAAGTTCAAATACCTTTTTTACAAACTGTTTTGGATGATTTTGAAATTTTTCCTTTATTAGTTGGTAATATTGTTGATTATAAAAAAATTAGTAATATTTTGCTATCAATTTATGACGAGGAAACTCTTTTTTTAATTAGCTCAGATCTAAGTCATTATTTGCCATACAATGAAGCAAAGATGATAGATAAAGTAACAGTTGATGCTGTATTGGCTAATGATGTTGAACGTTTTGATAAATATGGTAATGCTTGCGGGAAAACATCAATTGAGATTTTATTAAATATTGCAAATATAAAAAATGGAACCCTAAACTTTTGTGTTCCATGAATTCTGGAGAAATAAGTGGAAACAAAAGTCAAGTAGTGGGATATACTAGTATTGCGTATTATGAATAAAGAAAATAAAAAATATCTTTTAAAAATAGCCAGAAGAGCTATACAAAAATACTTTCAAGACGAAGGGATATTTCAAATTGAAGAAGATGAATTATCGCAATCTTTAAAAGAAAAAAAGGGGACTTTTGTCACTTTGTGGGAAAACGATGAATTAAGAGGTTGTGTTGGTAATTTAGAAGGTAAAAAGCCAATTTACCAAAGCGTAATTGATAATTGTTTATCAAGTGCTTTGCTTGATTCTCGTTTTACGGCTTTAAAAAGCGATGAATTAAGTAATGTAAAAATAGAGATTTCTATCTTATCAGAGTTAAAAAAACTTCCAGATTTTACTAATAATGATTCTTTTCTCAAGTATTTGAATAAATATAAACCAGGTTTGTTAATAAAAAAAGGAGCTTATCAAGCTACTTTTTTACCACAAGTTTGGGAAGATTTAAATTCTGCTGAATTATTTATTTCTCATTTATGCGAAAAAGCTGGATTAAAAAAAGATGAATGGAAAAAAATGGATTTGGAGATTTATCAATATAGCGCAGAAGTATTTAAAGAAGAATAAATTATATTTCTAAGATATTCAGGTTCTACTCCAGGGCATTCTGTTGGCTCTTCTCTAATATCTAATTCCATATGTCCTTTTATAAAATTTTTACTCATTTCACGTCCAGATAAATTTGGTTTTCGAAGATAAAATTCCTTCTTACTAATATCTATTTGGTATTCTTTGATTATGTATTCCATAAGATTGACTAAGGCTTTTTCCATTGGTTTAGTTAATTTATCATGCCCAGGACGAAAATCTCCCATCAAAGAGATTCCTATTGTACTTTTGTTGTGTCCATAAGCATGAGTTCCAATTGAATATTTTCCTCCTAAATTTCCTTCATAAATACGGCCTGCTCCGTCTATCAAATAATGATATCCAATATCTCTCCATTTTCTTTGTACAGCTGTCATAAGATAGATATTTCTTAATTCTTTTTTGGATTCTTGAAAGTTTGTAGTAAATTTTCCAGCAGTATGATGAATAACTATTGCTTCTACTGGTAGATAGTAATAAGTAAAATCATTTTCTTTCGTTAAGCTTTGAAGGAAAAAATTATCATAAGATTCAAAATTCTTTTTATAATTTATTGATAATTCGAGAGATCTCCAGTATTCTTTTTCTGAAAATGTATCTTCTGGATTATATCTATCCTCGTAGCAATAATTCTTTCCACAAAAATCTTCTATAAACTGAGGATCAGCATAACGATTATCAGCGCCCCATTCCTCTCTGCTAATAATATTTATTTCATCATTACCAAGCATTCGTTGACCATATGTTTTATAAAAATTAGTTAAATTAATATGCGGAGGAATTTCAATTCTTAAGTCTTCCAAGCTTAATTGATCTATTAAATCTGTTTTTGGCTGAAGTAGCGATGATGTTAAATATTTTTTCTCTATTAATCCATCACCAATAAAAAACCCAAAAAGAATAAGTAAAAAGAAACTTAAAACTATTGGATAATATTTTTTAAAAAATGAAAACATTTAAAAATTAGTTTTTAATATCCATTGATTACCTCTTAAAAAACTTTCACTGGTCATTGTATTTTTTCCTGCTGGTCTTAATTCTTCAATAACATAAACACCTTTACCACATTTAACTGCCAATTTATTTTCAAATTCAAAAACTTGTCCTGGTACTTTATTTGTAAAAATTGGTAAATTGGTTAAAGAATGACCTTTAATTATCTTTATAATTGTACCATTTTCCTTTGTTGTTTTAGTAAAAACGCCTGGATTAGGATTTAAAGCTCTTATTTTCCTATCTATTTCTATATTTGATTTATTCCAATCAATCTTTTCGTCTTCTGGTAAAATTTTATGGCAATAGCTTGCCAAAGAATGGTCTTGTGAGATTGAATTAATTTCTCCTTTTAACCATTTTGGAGAAACTTTAATTATGAGATCTGCGCCTATTCTCTGCTAATTCTTGGGATAATTCAGGATAAGTAATGGTTGAATTTTGTATTTTGTATTCTGCTTTTTGTATAATTGGTCCGTGATCTATCTCTTCATCCATTAGAAACAAACTAACTCCTGTCTCCTTATCACCTGCTAAAATGGCAGATTGAATAGGTGTAGCGCCACGCCAACGAGGCAAAAGAGATGGATGTAGATTAAGAATTCCTTTTTTGGGAATAGATAATAATTCTGAAGGAATAATTTTACCATAAGCAGTAAGAATTACTAAATCTGGCTTATAATTTTTAAAATTCAATAAAAATCCTTCATCTTTTAAATTCTCCGGAGCAAGAATAGGTATTTTATTTTGTTCGGCTAAGGCATAAACAGGAGTAGGGGAAAGGATCTTTTTTCTTCCTTTTGTTTTCGGAGGAGCGGTTACTACTAAAACTGGCTTCATGTCAGATTCAAGAAGTTTATTAAGTATTATTTCCGCAAATTTGGATGAACCAAAGAATACAAAACGCATAATTTTATAAAGCTCTTGCTTTTTGTGTTTGTTTTGTTATATTTGTTGCTTTATCAATAAAAAGTATACCATCAAGATGATCGATCTCATGCTGAATTACCCTGGCTAATAGACCAAAAGCTTTCATTTTTATCTTCTTACCTTCAAAATTAGTGGCTTTTATGGATATTTTTTTGGTCTCTCTACTTCACCATAAATACCTGGTAAACTTAAACATCCTTCTTCCATTACTAAAGTTTCTGGAAAAGATTTTATAATCTCGGGATTAATAAAAGTATAAAATTTATCATCTATTTCACAAACAATAATACGAGTAGGTTCTCCTACTTGAATTGCTGCCAATCCAACTCCATTATTCTCTTCCATTTTTTTTTTCATTTGCTTAATTAAATTGCGCACATCTGCATTGATGTGTCTAACAGGAAGACTTTTTTGTCTTAAAGTTTTATTTTGTTCTCCAATAAGTATTTCCATATTATTTTTTTATTTTTTTTAAAGAGTGTCAATTGGATCAACGTCAATTTTCCAATAAGAGGGGACATATTTAAGAATCTTATTTCTCAGCATTAATTCTTTTTTAGTTGGTATGGGTGAAAATAAATTTAATCCAAATAAAGGGTTAATATTGTTTTTAATCTTACTCTCAAAGTATTTACATTTTAACAGAATACTCCATTTATAAAAACCTTTTTTTCTAAAGATAAAAGCTTGTGCAGGTCCTAATATAATAAAGTTTTTTTGGAGATCTTTCGGAATTAATTTATTTATAGCTAATTCTAATATTTTTTTCATTTCTGCGGCCTCTTTTGACCCTGTTCCTTCATCCTTGTAATTAAGCGTTAATTTTATTAATTGGGAATAAGGAGGCCAGAGATAGTCTTCTCTCCATTCTCTTTCTTCTTGTAAAAATTTTTCTTCCTCATTTTTTATAAAATATTCGAATAGTTTATTTCCAGGAATTAGGGTTTGTATAATTAATTTTTCTTTGGACAAAGATTTTAATTTTAGAAGATTAAAGAATACTTTTTCTTCGCTACGATAATCCGGTAAAAAGATTGCGGAATCGCATGATACTATTAATAACAAATCAGTTGATTCTAATTGAGGCCTTAAAATAGCTTCAGTTCCTATTAATATTTTAATTTGTTTTTTATTAAATTTATCAAAAATATCCAATTCTTGTTCATCTGGCATTTCTCCTTCAATAAGTGCAAAAGAAGGTGTTGGTACAATGTTTTTCTTAATTTCTTCAGCAATTCTTTCTATGCCTATTCCTAAGGGTTTAAGTTTGTACCCTCCGCATGCAGGGCAAATTGAAGGCATAGGAGTACTATAATTACAATGATGACACATAAGGATTTTCTTAGATATATCTGAAGATTCATTATGAAAACCCAACGGAATATCGCAATTAGGACACTTAAATACAAAACCACATTCTTGACAGATGACACTAGTTGCTAAGCCTCGTCGATTAATAAAAATAACGATTTTTTTATTTTCTTTTAAAGCTTGTTCAATTTCAATAAAAGCCTCAGTAGAAATTGCCTGAAATGGTCTTCTGTTCTTTCTAATTTTTTTTAAATCAATAATTCTAATAAGAGGCATAATAAGTAATTGAACTATTATAATATAAAGCTAAATAATTAATAAGAAAGACAGAATTATGATAAGGTTTTTGATCCCATGATTTATAAGAAGAATTATTTTCATCTATGATAACTACCAGTCCTAAATTTCGCCAAGGCAAAAAAAGAGCAGAACGTCGTCCTATAATTAACTGAACTTCTTGAGAATTAACTTTTGTCCATAAAGAATTAAATTCTTTAACCTTTAAATCGTTCGAGGAAATAAAGATTGGTTCAGAAATTTCTGATGATAATTTAGTAAAATAATAATTTTGGTAAAAAATAGTAGGAGTAAGAATTAATACTTGTTTTTGATTTTTGATATTTAATTTTATTTCTTTAACAATATCAGAAAAATTATTAGAAAAGCTTGCTTTATTTTTTTCGTTAGACATTGATAGTTGAGAATCTTCTGGAAAATCTTCTAGTTTTTCAATGTAAGTTATTAAAGATTTCATTCGTCGAGGTAGGATAATTTTTAAACATAATGAAATTGGATAAAAATAATAGTTAGAAATAAAGTTAGCCAGGGGAAAAAATAATGGCGGAACAATTTGTCTGGAAGAAATAACTTTGTTTATTGATCTTAAAACAAAATCAGCTTTTTTTAAAGCTGCCTTTTTTGAAGATACAGGCACTGAATTCAACACTATAGCCATTACGTTTCTATGGCCCAAAGGTATTTCAACAACAGATCCTTTTATTAAATTTAATTTAAAGAAATATGAAAAAGTTTGCGGTTGGGACCTAGGAAGATTTGTTAATGGAATTACGCTTATAATAAACATTAAAGATTTGTTATTTGCTTAAGTAAATATATTGACAAATATACTGATTATATCTATCTTATCTTATTTTTCTTATAATTTCCAGCTTGTTTTATCTCTTATAAAATTGACAAAAACAGGGTCTAAACTATATAATTACTAAATGGCTATTAAGAAGAAAATTCATTTGATAGGCATTGGAGGAACAGGCATGACTGCTTTAGCTAATCTTCTACTAGAAAAAGGGTATTTATTATCTGGTTCTGATAAAAATGATTTTTCTACGAGAAAGATTCTGGAAAAGAGGGGAGTAAAAATATATATCGGTCATCAAGCAAACAATATAAAAAAAGCAGATATTGTAGTTTATTCTTCTGCAATTCCCAATAATAACGTTGAGCTTAAAGCTGCTAAAGAGATAAAGCTACCTCTATTCAATCGTTTTGATTTTTTAATAAATATTCTGGCTGAAAAGAAAATCATTAGTGTTGCCGGAACTCATGGAAAAAGTACTACAGTAGCAATGATTACGCATATTCTAGAAAAAGTAAAATTAAAACCAACTGTTTATTTAGGAGCTAAAAACAAAGCACATCCATTGGGAAGTAAATGGAATTCAGGAGAATATGCAGTTTTGGAAACAGATGAACACGACAAATCATTTTTAAAAGCTCCTTCCTTTCTTTGTGTAATTACGAATGTTGACAATGACCATTTAGATATCAATGGTCCATATAAAGGACAATTTTCTTTATTAAAAAAAGCTTTTAAAGTTTTTTCTAAACACAGTCAATCAGGATTTGTTGTTTTAAATAATGATGATTCTTTCTTAAGAAAAATAGCAAAAGAAAAAAAAGAAAAATGTTTCACCTTTGGAATAGACAATAAAGCTAATCTTATTGTAGAAAACATTGATTATAAAGGAATGAAAACCTGTTCGGATTTATTCTTAAATAATCAATTTCAAGGTAGATTAGAGCTTTCTGTGCCTGGAAAAGAAAACATTTATAATGCATTGGGCGCGATTTCAGTTTCACAAATTCTTAAAATTCCCTTAGATAAAGTCTTACGAAATCTAAAAACTTTTAATGGAATAGAAAGAAGGTTTTCCGTTCTTTATGATAAAAAGATTGCTATTGTAGATGATTATGCACATCATCCTACTGCAATAAAGGGCACATTAAGAATGGCGAGAATTGTTTTCCCAAAGAGAAGAATTGTATTAGTTTTAGAGCCCCATCGTTATTCTCGAATTTCTCTTTTGTATAAAGCTTTTGCCGTAGCGATAAGAAATTGTGATACTTTATTCCTTTTACCACTAGATTCATCTAACGAAAAACCTATCAAAGGAATTAATAGTGAAAAAATATATAAAGAGATATTAAAGAAAAAAATTCTAAGTAAAGATAAATTACATCTCGTCGAAAACAAAGAATCTTTTTTAGAAAATCTTTTTAAGTTTAAGAAAAATGGTGATGTTTTCCTTTTTACTGGTCCTGGAAAAATAGCAAGTCTTCCTAAAAAATTTATTTATTTATTAAAAAAATATGAAAAAAATCTTTAAAAAAATCTGTTTAACTATTTTAGTTTTAATTTGTCTTACAAGCATATGGATTTTTGGTTTTTCCCAAGGAACCAATTGGGGATGGAAATCTAATCTACCTTCTCCGTTTGATAAGATAGTTAACAAAGAAGAACCTTTAGCAGTTTCTGAAGGCGATATGAATATTTTTTGGGATACTTGGAAAGTTTCTTTGGAAAAATTTGTTGGTAGAGATGATTTAGATACTCAAAAAATGATTTTAGGTGCTACTAGGGGATTAGTAGAATCATTAGAAGACCCATATACAGAATTTTTAAATTCCGAACAAACAAGTCAACTTTCTGAGGAATTGTCCGGAGAATTTTATGGTGTAGGAATGGAAATTGGAAGACGTGATGGATTTTTAGTAGTTATTGCGCCTCTTCCAGATACTCCAGCAGAAAAAGCTGGATTAAAAGCTAATGATACAATTATCAAAATAGACGAAACAGAAACAATGGAGTTAACTTCGTTTGAAGCTTCTAAATTAATTCGTGGACCAGAAGGGACAAAAGTAGTAATAACTATTTATAGGTCTAGTTGGGACGAAACAAAAAAAATCGAATTAATTAGGGGGAAGATTTCTATTCCTTCAGTAAAATGGGAAAAAATAGATAATGATATTGCTTATTTAAAAATATATAACTTTAATCAACCTCTTGTTCTTAATTTTTATCGAGCAGCTATGGAGATAGCTTTTGCTAAACCACAAGGATTAATAATAGACCTTAGGAATAATCCTGGTGGATATTTAGATGCTGTTGTTAATATTAGCGGTTGGTTTTTAGAAAAAGGCAATGTTGTTCTTAAAGAAGATTTTGGTAATGATGAAATAAAACTTTTTCGTGTAAGAATTGGACAAGCATTATTGAAAGACATCCCTACTGTTGTTTTGATAAATGGAGGAACTGCTTCAGCTTCAGAAATATTAGCCGGAGCTTTAAGAGACAATAGGGGAGTAATGTTAATTGGAGAAAAGAGTTTTGGTAAAGGGTCTGTACAAGAATTAGTTTCCTTAAAGGATAATAATAGTATCAAAATTACCATATCCCGTTGGTTAACTCCTGATGGAACGATCATCCAAGACAATGGTCTTGTTCCAGATATTGAAGTAAAAACAGAAGAAGAATTAAGTTCTTTCTCTAAAATAGATCTAGAAAAAGACGGCCAATTGCGAACAGCAATAACAGAATTACAAAAACTACTAATCAATAATTAATAATCTTTATGAAAATTTATCTTTTAAAAGACATACCAAGTCTAGGAACCAAAGGGGAGATTAAAGATGTAGCAAATGGTTATGCTATAAATTATCTTTTCCCTCAAAAAATTGCTCAAAGAGCTGATGCGAACATTATTAAAAAAATCTCGCAGGAAAAAGAGCAAAAGATAATAACTGATAAAAAAACAAAAGAACAAGCCATTGAATTAGCTGCTAAAATTAAAAAAGTTATTTTAGAAATTCCTCTCAAATTTTCTGAAAAAGGAAAAGAATCCTATAGTTCTGTAAATAGTAAAAGGATTATCAAAGAATTAGAATCTCGAGATATTCATTTATTAGAAAATCAAATAGAATTAAAAAAATCCCTCAAAGAAGAAGGACTTTATGATGTGCCTTTAGCTCTTCACCCTGAAGTAAAAACTTCTTTAAAGGTAAGAATTAATGCTATTGTTTCTGGGAAGAAGAAATAACATTTATTACGCTTATTTTCTTTATCTTTCCTGTAAAAGTTTTTTTTCTTTTTTTAGTAAATTTTACATTTCCATTAACAAGAGAAAAAATTGTATCATCGCGGCCTAGACCAGTATTTAATCCAGGATGCCATTTAGTTCCTCTTTGCCTAATTAAAACATTACCAGAACTTACTGCCTGACCTTCAGATTTTTTGATCCCTAATCTTTTAGGATTAGAATCTCTTCCTAATTTTGTTGAACCAGCTGACTTTGTATGTGCCATGTTTTAAAACTTTTAGTTATAATCTAATTAAATGCCCCACCGTTTAAAAATTCTAACAAAATTTGTTGTATTTGTCAAAAAGAATCTTTGGTTATTTATCATTGGATTTTTAGGTATATCACTGTCTTTTTCCATTGGTATTATTATCGGAGCTAATATTATTTCCCGTCCGCCATTCATTATAGAAAAAGAGTTGATAACAAGAATTGAAGAACCTACAATAGAAAAAACAATAACCGAATACAAAGAATTTCCATTTGTATCTAGTTCTAGAGGAAAATACTATTATCCAGTAGATTGTAGTTTAGCTGATGGATTAAAAGAAGAGAATAGAATATATTTTAAAACTCAGCAAGAAGCCGAGAATAAAGGGTATATTTATAATACCAGATGTGATTAATGTTATACAGATTTATTCTAATTCTTCTTCAATTTCTTTTTTGCTTGTATTTTTGGTAGCTAAACATTGAAATTCCTCGTCTGTTTTTTCAATTTCTTTTATCTTCTGTCTTAAATCAACAGGTATTTCTTTCAAAATCTTTTTTAATTTTTTAGTATTAATTTCAATTACATCATTCCACTTTTCTAATGGTTCTAAAATTTCTTTTAATTTGGGGATATCATAAGAGATTTTATTATAGACTGTATGGCTAAAATAACCATTTTCACCAAATACACGCTTTAATCCTTTTTGTTGACAATAGACATCAATTAAATTTTTTAATTCTGTTAATTGTTCTTCTAATTTTTCTTTTCTTTTTTAGAGTAAAATATTTATCTACTGTCTTTTTAATATCTACATTATTTAAAT
>FUWD013310745.1_pt6 | contig 13348 bp, 8 predicted proteins | sample 1063281 | NCBI WGS metagenome assembly FUWD01 (sample SAMEA79048168, study PRJEB19326) | metagenome | biome: marine
GCACTACTATTTGTTTTAGCAAAATGTAAAAAGTGCAATCCTGAATTCAATGTTAATTTATCTGTAGCTCTATATTTCCACTGAAAATAACTCTGAAAAATAGTACTGTTACCATCTACTTTATCGTTAGTTGGGACTAAATGACCTATGTCATTAGAGCCTGTATGATAAGAAATCGTTTTTCTTTAAGATGGCTTAAAGTGACTCCAGTACGAATAGTGTGTTTTGCGTTAAACTTATGATTTATAAAAGAAGATAAACGCAAAGCTTCGATTTTTGAATCAAATTCACTTCCCTTTAATGGGTCTATAACACCATTATTTTTTGTTTCCTCTTTAAGATTTGCACCATCTAAAGAATAGGAAATGTTTGTTTTTAAATACGTTCTATCTTTTAAAAATATTCGATGTCCTAAACCTGTAATAAAGGTACTTACATTATTATTAGAACTATTTTGAAAGTTACCTGTTGTTGGCGTGCCACTTTCACTTTCTGAAGCGGTATCCGATGACTTTATAATATTCTTACCATATAATCCATAGATATTAAAAGTTCCTATTTTGGAAGTAGGAAGGTTGATGTTGTAATTTAAATCTTGATAATTTAAGTTTCCTCCTTCACTTAATTTAACGCCTATTTTATCTAAAATACTAACGGTAGAATACCTGTAATTAATTAGATAAGATGCCTCACTTTTTTTACTAAAATAGCCTTCGGTAGCTATTCCAAGTCCTAAAAAACCAGCATCGATTGTGGTTTCTCTTTTCTTATTGTTTCCTTTACGAAATCGTAAATCAAAAACACCTGCTAAACCATTACCATATTCGGCAGGAAAAGCCGAAGTGAAAAAATCGGTCTTATCCAACACATTAGAGCTTAACATACTTACTGCACCTCCTGTAGAATACACAAAATGGTTAGGATTGGGAACTTCTACACCCTCTAATCGCCATAAAAGCGTATTGGGTGAGTTTCCTCTAATCACAATTTCGTTATTTAAATCATCACCGTTTCCTGTTACACCAGCAAAATTTTGCACTTGCCTAGCTGGGTCACTAAAAGATGCTGCGTATTTATTAGCTTCTTGAACATTTAATGAGCGAGCACTTACTGTTGCAAATTCGTTAACTGTTTTGTCTTTCTTTTTACCTGCTAAAACGACCACCTCATTAAGACTTTCAAGATTTTCTATTAATCCAATATTTAAAAGTACTTCTTTACCAGCAGTTACATTTATATTAGATAGCGTAATAGTTTCATAACCTACAAATGATACTATAAAGGTTTGTTTGCCAATTGGAACATTGTTTAAAACAAACTTTCCGCTTTCATCAGAAGTAGTTCCTAAGGATGGATTACTATTTTTAATTATAATATTAGCGAAAGGAATGGTTTCTTTAGAGTCTTTGTCTGTTATAACACCTCTAACTGTTTGTTGTGCTGATAACGAAAAAGGCAACACGAAAAATAAAATAATTGAAAAAAAATTGAGCTTCATAAAAATATAAATTTATTTGTTTGGCAAAAAAACTCATATTGTTATGAATTAGTGTTCAAATGGATATAGTTGAACAACTACATTGTATTGGTAGTTTGTAATTTATTGATTTTTAGATTTTTTGTATTGTATAGGTGTCATTTCTATATGTTTTTTAAAAAGGGTATTAAAGGTGCTTTTAGAACCAAAACCACTTTCATAAGCGACACCTTCCATACTTAAATGTTGTTTTTTTGGATTTTTAAGAAGTGATTGGCTATATTCTAATCTAAATTTATTTACATAGGTATAAAAATTCACATTATAATTGGTATTGATAACAAATGATAAAATATGTGTCCTTGTATTTAATTTTTTGGAAAGTATTGATAATGAAAGATTTTTGTTTAAAAATGGTTGTTGTTCTTCCATTAATTTTTCTAGATCATTAACTATTTCAAGTACTAAATTTTTATCTATAAGCTCTTCTTTTTTAGTATCGTTTATTTGTGGTGATTCACTTTCAATAGCTTGGATGTGTTTTGGTTTTAATTCAAATATTTCTCTTTGCTGTACAATATGATAGCCGCTATAAAACAAAATAAGTAATAACATAAAATTGAAAAAATATACAAAGTAATTTTCTTCATAACTTATTTCAAAAACTAAATGAATTATTAAGAGTAACGGAAATACAAGAACTAAATTATAAAGCCAATTTAAACTTACTCCTTGTTTATTAGCGTGAAGTTTTAAAACATTTTTTTTATGTGTAAAGAGCATCTTTATTACAAAATAGAAAATGATTACAGAAAATAAAAAAAGCACAATTATTGAAAAGGTATCTAAAATTTCATAGTTGTTTTCTAAAAATAAACGATTAGTCTCAGTACTATTTAAAAATACCCAAACCATAACCACCAATACAGAAGGAATAAATATTAAATAATGTTTTTTTAAGAAATGATTAGGCGTGTTCACAAAGTTATATACTGATAAATAAAGAAATGAAGGAATAAGGAATTTGATACTTTCAAGGACAATATCTATACCAAACCATTCTTCAAAAAAATATTCTCCAATTAAAGGAAGTGTAAATAGCAATGATATAAAACCAAAAAGAATGGCTAAATATCTATTCGCACTACTATTAATTTTATTACTTAATGAATAGGTTACAAAAGCAAGCATTAAAGCTAAGCCTATTTGTATAAAATAAAATTCCATATTTTTTTGAATTTATCAGTTCGTAAAACAACTCAACGTAGTGTTTTTTTTAATATTGTTTTTGAATTTTTGTTTAATTGTGGACGGTTTTGTCAAAATGAAGGCTAACTCCTTATATGTGGAATAAATTTCCTGTTTATAGGTCTATGTTTCCGGATAACAGGAGCTTTTGTTCTCGTTTATCATTTTAATTCAAATATAATGAAACTGAAGATAAAGAAACTTTAAACTTTTTCAATCCTTTTTTGGACTGGTCTTATATTCACTGGGAGATCATCTTTTAATCTTTGAGGGTGTTTGACCGAAGTCTTTTAATTAAAAAACGGCTACACCATAAAAGTATAACCGTTTTATCATTATATGTTGCTCCCCCTCTTGGGCTCGAACCAAGGACCCTCTGATTAACAGTCAGATGCTCTAACCAACTGAGCTAAGGAGGAGTTTGCTAGAATAAATTTATTTTAGCGTGTGCAAATATATATCTTTTACAAAAAGCACAAAAACTTTTTTTGCAAAAAAACACCTAATCAACTGTTAGTTTTATTAAACCTCTAAAACTATTGATGGTTTACCTACTTAAGGCTATTTTAATAACAATGCATTAAAGCATATTCAGATGTATTTAAATGCCTAAATAAATCGCTATTTTTTGTAAAAGTTGTATTTTTACAGACAATAATTAGCATAGATATATTGTAATCTATTTTTATGGATAAGTTTTCTTTCTTAAATGCAGCACATACCGGTTATATAGCCGATTTGTATGATAAATATTTACAAAATCCAGACATTGTAGAACCTAGCTGGAGAAGTTTTTTTCAAGGTTACGACTTGGCCAATGAAAATTTCTCTTTGACAGACGATTCTGAATCATCAGTAGAAATTCCACAATCTGTTAGAAAAGAATTTCTAGTAGTAGATTTAATTAATGGGTATAGAACAAGGGGTCACTTATTTACCAAAACCAATCCCGTTAGAGATAGAAGAAAATACACTCCTACGTTAGATATCGAAAATTTTGGTCTTTCGAAAAGTGATTTAGACAGTACCTTTAATGCAGGAGAAATTGTAGGAATAGGTCCAAAAAAACTTTCTGAAATTATTGGACATTTAGAGAGAACCTATTGTGATTCTATTGGAGTAGAGTACATGTACATGCGAAATCCAGAAAAGTTATCTTGGTGGAAAGATAGACTCATAGTAAATGACAATCATCCAAATTACAATCAAGATGCAAAAAAGTATATTTTATCTAAATTAAATCAAGCAGTTACCTTTGAAAGTTTTTTACAAACAAAATATGTAGGACAAAAAAGATTTTCATTAGAAGGAGGAGAGGCTTTAATTCCTGGAATTAGTGTAGCTTTAAGAAATGCAGCTGAAGTATATGGAGTTGAAGAGTGTGTTTTAGGAATGGCTCACAGAGGTCGTTTAAATACGTTAGTAAATATTTTCAAGAAACCTGTTAGAGACTTATTTAGTGAATTTGAAGGGAAAGACTTTGAAGACACAAATATAGATGGAGATGTAAAATATCACTTAGGATTAACCCTTAGTAAAACTTTCAGAAACGGAAAACAAATAAAAATGAATTTGGTTCCCAATCCTTCACATTTAGAAACTGTTGCGGCAGTTGCTGAAGGAATTGCAAGAGCCAAAATAGATAGAAAATACAACGGAGACGAAAGTAAAATTCTTCCCATTATAGTTCACGGAGACGCAGCCATTGCTGGTCAAGGAATTGCCTATGAGGTTACTCAAATGGCTAAGTTAAATGGCTATAAAACTGGAGGAACAATTCATATAGTAGTAAATAATCAAATTGGTTTTACCACCAATTATTTAGATGCTCGTTCTAGTACCTATTGTACCGATGTAGCCAAAGTTACATTATCTCCAGTGCTACACGTAAATGCAGATGATACAGAAGCGGTTTGTCATGCCATGGAGATGGCATTAGATTTCAGAATGAAATTTAAAACAGATGTTTTTATAGATTTATTAGGGTATAGAAAATACGGGCATAATGAAGGTGATGAACCTCGTTTTACACAGCCTAAATTATACACAGCAATTTCTAAACATAAAAACGTTAAGGATTTATATGCTGCGCAGTTATTAGAAGAAAACACCATAAATTCTGAGTATCTTCAAAAAGTCACTACAGACTTTAAAGAACTATTAGAAACAGAATTTAACGAATCTAAAAAAGTAAAAACTTCTAAAGTTAAAGAGTTTATGCAATCTACCTGGAAAGGGTTTGAGCGTCAGCAGTTAACGTCGATGTTACAGACAGAGAATACTTCCTATTCAGTAGATAAATTAAAAAATATAGCTAAAATAGTATCTACTGTTCCAGAAAATGTTCAGTTTGTTAGAAAAGCAGAACGTATTTTACAAGGAAGGTCAAAAATGGTTTTCGACACCAATACGTTAGATTGGGGTATGGCAGAAAATCTTGCCTATGGTAGTTTATTAGAAGAAGGATTTAACGTTCGTATTTCTGGACAAGATGTAGAAAGAGGTACTTTTTCTCACAGACATGCCATTTTAAGAGATGAAATTTCTGAAGAAAGAATTAATTTATTAAACAACAATCCAAATAATTCTGGAAAAATGACGATATATAACTCGTTATTATCTGAATACGGTGTGTTAGGATTTGATTATGGGTATGCCATGGCAAATCCAAATACATTAACCATTTGGGAAGCACAGTTTGGAGATTTCTCTAACGGAGCTCAAATTATGTTTGATCAATATATATCAGCTGCAGAAGACAAATGGAAAATGCAAAATGGGATTGTAGTATTACTTCCGCATGGGTATGAAGGACAAGGATCTGAACATTCATCTGCTAGAATAGAGCGTTACTTGCAATTGTGTGCAGAAGATAATATGACAGTGGCAAACTGTACTACTCCAGCAAATTTTTATCATTTGTTACGAAGACAGATGAAGCGTAACTACAGAAAACCGTTAATCGTTTTTACACCTAAAAGCTTATTACGTCATCCAAAAGCGGTTAATTCCATAGAGGATTTAGCTACAGGAGAATTCCAAGAAGTTATAGACGATTCATTAAACCCATCTAAAGTGACCAAGCTTGTTTTTTGTATGGGTAAATTCTATTATGATTTACTGGCAGAACGTGAAATTTTGGAAAGAGAAGATGTTGCTTTAGTTAGAATAGAACAATTATTCCCGTTGCATTTAGAAAAAATACAACGCGTAATTGATAGATACCCTGCAGTAAAAGAATACGTATGGGCACAAGAAGAACCTAGAAATATGGGGGCATGGAGTTTTATGTTAGAAAGATTAGAATTGGTGAAATTAAATGTAAGATCTAGAAAATACTATGCTGTTCCTGCAGCAGGGTCTAGTACACGATTTAAAAAACGACATAAAGCAGTTATAGACAGTGTTTTTAATGATGCTAAATAATTGTTTTTAATAAAATAATAATAAAAGCTGATTAGATTCAGTATAAGTAAAATAAGAACTGATGATTTTAGAAATGAAAGTTCCTTCACCGGGAGAATCAATTACAGAAGTAGAAATTGCAACCTGGTTAGTTGAGGATGGAGACTATGTAGAAAAAGACCAACCTATTGCTGAAGTAGATTCGGATAAGGCTACTTTAGAGTTGCCAGCGGAAGAAAGTGGGATTATTACTTTGCAAGCGGAAGAAGGAGATGCTGTTGAGGTAGGAGCTGTAGTTTGTTTAATAGACACTGCCGCAGAAAAACCAGAGGGTTCATCTACCTCACCAACTTCAACTTCAGTAAAAGAAGCACCTAAAGCTTCTCCAGTAAAAGAAGAAACTGCTACAACGTATGCATCAGGAACAGCATCACCAGCAGCTAAGAAAATCTTAGCGGAAAAAGAAATAGACGCGTCCACAATTAAAGGAACTGGAAAAGCAGGAAGAATTACCAAAGAAGATGCTGTAAAAGCAGTTCCATCAATGGGTACAATGCCAGAAGATGGTACAAGAGGAACAACTCGCAAGAAAATGTCTATGCTACGAAGAAAAGTGGCAGAGCGCTTGGTAGCTGTAAAAAGTGAAACAGCGATGCTAACTACCTTTAATGAGGTAAACATGCAACCAATCTTTGATTTAAGAGCCCAGTATAAAGAAGATTTTAAAGCCAAGCACAGCGTAGGTCTTGGTTTTATGTCTTTCTTTACATTAGCCGTAGTTAGAGCTTTAAAAATGTATCCAGATGTAAATTCAATGATTGATGGAGACTTTAAGATAGAACACGACTTTCAAGATATTTCTATAGCAGTTTCAGGACCAAAAGGTCTGATGGTGCCAGTGATTAGAAATGCAGAAAAATTGAGTTTTAGAGGTGTAGAAAGTGAAGTAAAACGTCTAGCAATTAGAGCAAGAGATGGGCAAATTACAATAGATGAAATGACAGGAGGTACCTTTACCATTACCAATGGTGGTGTTTTTGGCTCCATGTTGTCTACGCCAATTATAAACCCTCCACAAAGTGGTATTTTAGGGATGCACAACATAGTAAATAGACCTATGGCTGTAAATGGGGAGGTAGTGATACAACCTATAATGTATGTAGCTTTGTCTTATGATCATAGAATTATAGACGGTAGAGAGTCTGTAGGTTTTTTAGTAGCTGTAAAAGAAGCATTAGAAAATCCAGTAGAGTTATTAATGGATAACAATCCAACCAAAGCGTTAGAAATGTAAGTTAGGTGTTTAAATTACATAAAAAATCCCAGGCAGTATTGCTTGGGATTTTTATTTAAAAAGCCTTTTATATTAAGTATCTTGCTTTTAAAAAGCTACCATGCCTAAAAATGCTGAGTTAGAACTTGCTCTCCAATTTATTGAGAACACCGATAGAAACTTGTTTATAACGGGTAAAGCAGGCACAGGAAAAACTACTTTTTTACATAGCGTAAAGGAAAAATCTCTCAAAAGAATGGTAGTAGTAGCCCCAACAGGTGTTGCAGCTATTAACGCTAAAGGAGTTACAATTCACTCTTTTTTTCAGATGCCTTTTGGACCTATATTACCTAATCAAATTGGACATACCTCTAACCAACAACGCAGGTTTTCTAAGACTAAAATAGACATTATTAAATCATTAGATTTAGTGATTATTGACGAAATAAGTATGGTGCGTGCAGATGTATTAGATGGGATTGATCAGGTGTTAAGAAGGTATAAAAATAAGCATAAGGTTTTTGGAGGTGTACAAATTTTAATGATTGGAGATTTGCAACAATTGGCACCTGTTGTAAAACCTAATGAATGGAGTTTATTAAAAGAGTATTACAATACCGTATATTTTTTTAGTGCAAAAGCCTATCAAGAAGCAGCAGTTATTTCTATTGAATTACAACATATTTATAGACAAAAAAATGAGGATTTTATCAAGATTTTAAATGAGATTAGAAATGATCAGTTATCAGAAACTTCTGCCAAGATTTTAAATAATCGATATCAACCTGCATTTTCTCCCCACAAAGATGAGGAGTATATTACGCTTACTACTCACAATAATAGAGCGAGCTTAATAAATGATTCTGAGCTAAATAAGCTTACAACAAAAAATTATTTCTTTAAAGCAGAGGTATCTGGGAAGTTCAATGAAAATGCATATCCTAATGACGAAAAATTAGCACTCAAAGTAGGAGCACAGGTAATGTTTATTAAAAATGATTCTTCACCAGAAAAAAGATATTATAACGGTAAAATTGGAATTATTACAGCTATTTCTAGGGAAAATGTAACCGTACAATGTGCCAATGAAATTGACGAAATTGTTACGGAAAAAGAACAATGGGATACCGTTAATTATTCTATTGATGAAAAAACTAAAGAGTTAAAGGAAGATATTGTAGGATCCTTTTCTCAAATTCCTTTGCGCTTGGCTTGGGCTATTACTATTCATAAAAGCCAGGGATTAACTTTTAACAAAGCTATTATAGATGCAGAGGCTTCTTTTGCGCATGGGCAAACTTATGTAGCTTTGAGTAGATGTACATCTCTTGAAGGCTTGGTGTTAAAAACACCCATTTCTAGTAGTGCTATTATTAATGATCATACAGTGCAAATTTTTAATAAAGAGGTTGAAGAAAATCACCCAGACGAAACTGTTTTAACCGCTTCCGAAATACAGTTTCAACTCAATCTAATTTCAGAATTATTTGATTACCAACCCTTTTTATACCCTGTTACCAGATTAATAGATATTTATTATAAGAATAGAACCAGTATTAAAGGAGATGTTATAGAACACTTACAACTTATCAAAGATGATGGAATTGTAGCTTTAATGAAAGTTTCTAATGGTTTTAAAAATCAGTTAAACACTATTTCTAAAGAGAGTATTTTACCCGAAAACAGTTCTCAAATTCAAGAACGTTTTAAAAAGGCAGTAGATTATTTTTTGACTGAAAGCATTAAAAACATTGTGCAACCCATAGCCACTCTCTCTTTTTCTTCAGACAATAAAGCTGTAAAAAAAGACTTTATAACACAGTTTGATAAGTTACAGGAAGTGTTAAATGAAAAAGTTTTCGCATTAAGAAAAATGACTGATGGCTTTAAAGTACAGTTTTACTTAAAGGTAAGAGCAGACTCTGTTCTCCAAAAAACAGCTCCATCTAAAAAGAAAAAATTACCTTCAAAAAGAGATCCCATTTTAGCTCTTGGCTTACGAGAACTTAGAGATGATATTTCTAAAGCAGAAAATATTCCACATTTTCAAATTTTCACACAAGATACTTTATACGCTATATGCGATAGTTTACCTAGAACAGAAAAAGAGTTGTTAAAAGTAAATGGTATGGGAAAAATACGAGTTAAAAAGTATGGAGATGAAATTCTTGAATTAATAGCGTTGTATTGCAAAGAGAATGGAATTAATACTTTTAATGAACAAAAAAAAGAGGATAAAAAATCTACCAAACAAATTTCTTTTGAGTTGTTTAAAAAAGGCTTATCTATAAAGGAAATTGCGACAGAAAGAAGTTTAACAACTGGGACTATAGAAAGTCATCTGGCAAGTTATATACCGTCTGGTGAGATAGATGTTTTGGAATTAATACCTTTAAAAAGGTATCAAAAAATGATGAAAGAAATAGAAGCTGTGGAGTATAAAAATTTAACTCATTTAAAAGAGAATGTAGATAAATCATATTCTTTTATGGAGTTAAGAATGGTGCTACTTTCTCTAAATCAAGAAATATAAAAACCCAAGTCACAGACTTGGGTTTTTAACTTATTTGTTGGGAGTTTAGGAACTTAATTTATTTCCCTAGTTGTGATATGAAATTCTTCATATGTTTGTAACAAGCTCATTAAAGCAGTAATTAGATCTTGTGTTTCTAGCAAAATACTAAAGTATAAAGTAGTATTTTTTGGACTAGATTCTTCTTGTCTTATTCTGGTGACTTGTTTTTCAATAGAGTTAGAGACATCTTTCAATAAGGCTTGCTTCTCTATTAATATATCCTCTAAATCATCAAAAGCTCTTAAGTCGAAGACTGTACTAACTTGTCCTAGCAATTCAGTTAACTGATTGTCTATTCCTTTCAAATCTTTTAACTGACCTTTCTTTAAGTTTTTATGATTATTATTTACATGTTTAAAACTAGCTCTAGAAATATAACTAATAGATTGCGCAACATCTTGCAAATAACCAAGAACTAAAATATAAAATCTACTTGCCTGTACCGAAGTATCATCTAAAGATTTTATAAAATAGAATACGCCATCTTTTAAATTATCTATTTCTTCATTTAATTTACCAACGTGTTTATCCGTTTTACGCAATTTATTTAAATCATGATTAGATAAATCATTAACTACATTGGTGTATAATTTATTTACACGGTTAGCAACACTAGATATATGATCTGCACTTTCTTCAATAACTCCATTAATGGTTATTAAATCTGCTCTTTCTATATATTCTTGTTCTTTTACTTCTTTAGATTTCTTTCTGTGAATGATGGTATTTCTTCCTATTAAGAAGGCTACAAGAACCAATAAAACAGGGATCATAACCATATCCCAACTAATAAGATATGCTACTAGTGCAGCAGCTAAAAATGCAGTAATGGCTGTTAAAAACCATCCTCCTACAACATTAATAACTCCAGCAACTCTATAAACAGCACTTTCTCTTCCCCATGCTCTGTCTGCTAAAGAGGTACCCATAGCCACCATAAATGTTACATAAGTAGTAGATAATGGAAGTTTTAAAGAAGTGGCAATAGAAATTAAAATACCAGCAACAATAAGATTTACAGATGCTCTTACCATATCAAATGCTGGCAACTCATAGGTTTTATCTTTTGGTAATTCTATTACGGGTTTTTGAAACTTAGAATCTACAAATGCAATTGTTTTAGCTGGTAACACATAGGTTAATCCTGCATTAATTCCCATAGATGCTCTAACAACTAATCTTGATAATGGATTTGGTTGAAATTTTTCGTGACCTTCTCCTTGACGAGATAAGTCTATTCCAGTTTTAATTACATTTCTTGCTTTACTAGAAGTCCATAAGGTTACTACCATGATACCTCCAGCCACTAAAAGTAACCATACATTTGAAGGAACTTTTTTAGCTAAAATTTCCATAGAAAAAGCATTTGCTTCAACTCCAGAAACACTCCAAGCTTCATATGAATTCCATGCAGCAATTGGAACACCAATAAAATTTACTAAATCATTACCAGAAAAAGCCATAGCCAATGAAAAAGTACCAATTCCAATAATTAGTTTCAATACATTCAAATTAAATAACTTGATAAATACTTGAGAAATTATTGTCCACAACAAAAAACTTCCTGCTATAATAGATAAGGTATTGTCTTCAATTAAATGCTTTACATCTTTGTAGTAAGGAGTACCTTTCATTCCTTTTATGATAATGAAATAGGTAATAGCAGTAATAGCAAATCCTCCAAATAGTGCATTAATATAACTAGGTCTTTTTTCAAAGTTAAAAGAGTAGATAAGTCTTGAAACAAATTGCACAAGCGCACCTACAGAAAATGCGACGACTACAGATAATAGAATCCCAAAAATAATTAAAGACGCTTTTTCATAGTTAATATAATTCCAGATAGCACTAATTGATTCTGCATCGTTTTGTGAAATTTTTATTAATGAAATGGCTACAGCAGCACCTAATAATTCAAATACAATAGATACTGTTGTAGAGGTTGGCATCCCTAGTGTATTAAATACATCCAACAACAAAATATCAGTAATCATTACTGCCATAAAAATGAACATGATGTCTTGAAACATGAACATTCCTGGATTAAAAATTCCTTTACGCGCTACCTCCATCATCCCACTTGAGGTAATGGCACCAAAGAATACTCCAATACTTGCAATAATCATGATGTTTCTTATTGCTATTGCTTTAGAGCCTATAGCTGAGTTTAAAAAATTTACAGCATCGTTACTAACTCCTACTACTAAGTCTACCGTAGCTAAGATAGCTAAGGCAATTAACATTAAAATATATGGATCTCCCATGTTCTTGTTTTTATTTTTATTACGAATTTACAGTGACTTTCGTTTATGAATGTTACCGTTATGTTATATTATTAAAAATGAATATCGACCTGGAGTCTATACATGAATTGATTCGTTTTTGAGGCCAAGTCTAAATAGCTCACATCTGTTTGAACTTTTAATTTATGACCAACAATATATTTAGACAAACCAAGAGTGTATTGATTTTCTGCACCTTTACCAGTTATGTCACTATCCCAATCTATGTTTGTATACCTTCCAGAAATTTCTAAAGTTTTAGACAGTAAATAACCTGTTTGTAAGTTTAATGCATTTCCAACTTGTACTTCATCACCTGTTAAAGTTCCATCAGAGTTTTTTGCAAAAGCGTCTTCTGCATCTCTGTAAGCATATTCAGCCATTACAGAAAAACCTTTGTGCTTATACATAGCATCTACAAAAACTGTTGAAATATTTGTTGAATAAAAACCAGTATCATTTGTCATATAAGAACCCTGATTACTTCTATTTTTCACAGCATCATTATTAAAATCATACGTAAAACCCAAAGCTAATTTTGGTACTGGCTCAAATTTTAAGTCGCTTCCTCTGTAGTCTCCTTTACTGGCAAATTTTCCAAAAGGCAACAATTCAATTCTAGAAGTATATTGATGACCTCCCAAATTTCCGGTAGTTATATTTCTACCTTCACCCTGAGATATTGCAAACATTTCTTTTATAATAAACGTATCTGTAAGATTAAAGTGATGTCTTAATTGGAATCCCATATCACGGTCTATGTTAAATCTACTATTTAACAAAGAACGATCTACTTGTTGCAAGTCTCCTGAAGAAATAACACGCTCTCTATTTCCAGGTAATTTTGTTTGACCAAACCAAAGCACAAAATTTCCAGAAAAATTCCATTTTACTACAGCATCTAAAATATACTTAGGAGCTTCATTTGTAAATGAGGAAGCTTTTCCAATATCTCTATTAGAAAGACCCAACTCTAGTTTATATTTTAATTTTGGGGAATAGGCAAACCCACTAAATTTCAAACGTGCTCTTCTAACCAATAGATTAGAAGATGGGTTAGATAATCCATTGTTTAGGTCCCAATTTGT
>FUWD013229622.1_pt1 | contig 13342 bp, 13 predicted proteins | sample 1063281 | NCBI WGS metagenome assembly FUWD01 (sample SAMEA79048168, study PRJEB19326) | metagenome | biome: marine
TCTCCCCACAACTCCGTGTGAATATCGCAATGAGATTCTTTACTTTACGGTAGGGAGACTCGATACGTGAAGGCACAACAATCTCGTGAATATCATCATCTAAAAACGATGGTGTTTCATAATTAGAGAAATTATACCATCCATTAGGGCGTAATGGTTTATCAATCAGTTTATTTATTTCCATTAATAATATATGATTAATTATCTCTTTATATAGATTCATAGAATTTAATCATTAGAAGGAGTTTTTCTTCCATAGTGAAATTATACTATCATTTCAAGGTGTTATCATAATAAATATTACAAATTGGATTAGAGATAACTCGATATTAAATATAACGTCAATGTCTGGAATATACCATAAAATGTTTGTAAATTATTCATTCGACACACCTGAAAAAATCGATTTATTAAATAAATATATGTATGTAAAGGCGAAACCTATAATCGTATCGGATACAAAAGCATTCGCAGTAGAACCTAAACCCGTAGTTCAATCTGAAAAAAATGATATTTATTATCCAGAAAAGAAGGATATGTTATTTTGGTGTCTTTATATTGCTAAAAATGGAATGCAATCATATAATACTATATCTCATGGATATAGCAACATTGAAATGGAAGAGAAACATAAAATAATGGAGTTTATAAAAAGTCAACCAAACCGATTAAAAAATACAAATGTGAAAATAACAAATATAGCAGCACAAGAAATAATGTCAGATATTGTTACAAATGTATCATTGAGTATCTCTACTCTAGTAGCAATGTCTGTATTTTACAACGCTAGAATTATATTGACTAAGAATAATAAGTTTTATATCAATATATGTCCAATTGAAGAATATGAAAACACATTTATTTTTCATAAGAATTCAAATGGAGATTATGGTGTTGATATTTGCACAACAGAATTAAAAATTCAGCAAATTGAGGCAAATCAACTATGTTTACATAGATTCGATAAACCATTAGATGCTATATCTAATTTTTCAGTTGAGGAATTAAAAAAATTGTCTATCAAACTAGGCGTAGACCATAGCATTAAATATAAAAAGAATGAACTATATCAAGAAGCAACACGACGATGTTTATGGTAAAATTGATTAGATAAACAATATTAAAATAATATGTAAAAATACTATATATGGAAAAGGAAGCGAAAGCCACAAAATCGGATGGCAATCGCCGTTTAGAATTGCTAGTCGATCATTATTTAGAGAGTAATCCATTTAGCGGTCGTCCCGACGGCAAGATAAATGAGGTTGAGATAAGATTTGGCACAGATGCAAGAAAGAATAAAATAACACAAATTGATTACGAAAATGTAGTGAAACGATTATACCAATGTGGATTCAAAACAGATAATCCCGATGGTATGCACTCACTGCGCGTATTTCATGAATATACAGACAAAGTATCGGGAAATTCTATAATGTCTAATATTCGCGGTGAAATCATCGGAATTGATTTAATACAGGAATATTGTAGAACCAATAGTATACAGAAAATACTGGATATGCCATCGTCGACTAATGATAAGGTTATATTCACACAAAAAACTCGACCTAAGACAGAGGACGGTGTTACTATTGAGGCTGCCGATTTCAGTGACTTTAATATCCGTATCGCATATCAATTAGAACAGATATTCACAGCTCGTTCCCCTATTATACGCGGAATCATACAAAAATGGAGTGACGCAAAGAAGACATTTCGTCATATGAACCGAGTTCGTTTCTACCATGATACTCTACCATTCTTCGCCGATATAAGTGTTGTGCGTAAATCAAAAACAACTAACAGGGGTATACCTATGAAATTTTATACTATCCAAGATGCAGGAGTCCTTACAAACCCAGAATCATATGAAATAGAAATGGAAGTAGATAATAGCAAAATCGGTATAGGAACAGAATATAATACTAATAAAAAACTAATTGATGTAGTTCGTCAAGGAATACGAATTGTTATGGGCGGTATCCAAGGAACTAATTATCCTATATCTTACGTAACAAAAAGTGAAATTCAAACAGAGTATATGCGACTTTTATATGGGGATAAATACCAACCAGGTTGGGTTCTCCCCCAAAATTTCGTAGGACCGTCTTCAATGACATTGCAAATGCAAAATATAATGGAATTTGATGCAAACTCGAATTTACCTAATATACGTAAAAATTATACAGTAACTGATAAAGCAGATGGAGAACGAAAATTATTATTTATTAACAGTAAGGGACTTATCTATATGATTGATACAAATATGAATGTAATATTCACTGGTGCTAAAACTACAAACGCAGAGTTTTTCGAGAGTCTATTGGACGGTGAGCATATTAAAAATAACAAACATGGTGATGCAATTAACCTATATGCTGCATTTGATGTATATTATATTAACAAGAAAAGCACACGCGAATTTGCATTTTATAATAATAATGATATATCAGATGTAGAGGCTAACAAACACAAATACCGTTTGAATTTACTTAAACAATTTGTAGAGCATTTGAAGTTTGCCAGCGCATGTGATTTCACAGTTAAATGTAAAATATTCTATAGTGACACGGCGAATATTACGATATTCCAATCTTGTTCTACAATTCTTTCGGATATTAAGGATGGTATATATGAATATAATTCGGATGGACTAATATTTACACCCTGTAATACTGCAGTTGCGAGTGATAGAGTAGGGGTAGCAGGGAAGTTAACAAAACCTTTGTGGACGCATTCGTTTAAATGGAAACCTGCTGAATTTAATACTATTGATTTCCTAGTATCACTTAAGAAAGACAAGAATGGAAAGGACGAAATACATAATATATTCCAAGATGGTCAAAATGTACAGGATAATAAGAATATTATTCAGTATAAAACACTTACATTGAGATGCGGATTTGATGAGTTGGATCGCCGCCATGGATTTGTAAATCCATACGAAGATATCATTCAGAATAAAGTCATTGAATACGACACCACTAATAATCGTGACAGATATAAACCAGTTCCATTTCAGCCGACAAACCCAGTTGACACGAACGCGTCTTCTGCCAATATAATCTTAGTCGAAGATGGTGTTAAAGAATTGAATATGTTTACTGTCGAGGGTGAATACTTTGAAGAGGATACGATCGTCGAGTTTAGTTACGACACCTCAAAACCAAGTGGTTGGAGATGGACTCCATTGCGAGTTCGTTATGACAAGACAAGTGAATTAAAGAGTGGACTCAAGAATTATGGTAATGCATACCATGTGGCGAATAGCAATTGGCAATCTATACATAATCCAATCACCAAAGAAATGATAAGTAGTGGTTCGGGGATACCAGAATATATGGAGGAATCCAGTGAGGAAGGTAGCGGAGCGGCAAACGAAGGTATATATTATAACCGTATAGGGAATGAGACTAATCTAACAAGGGGTCTACGCGATTTCCACAATTTATACGTAAAAAATAAACTAATCACTAGTGTAGCAAATAGGAATGATACCCTAATAGACTATGCAGTGGGTAAAGCAGGTGATTTGAGTAAATGGAATAATGCGAATTTATCATTTGTATTTGGTATTGATATTTCATACGATAATATACACAATCGCTTAGATGGAGCGTGCGCCAGATATTTGCGCGACAGAGCAACCCGAAAGAATACACCCGCTGCATTGTTTGTGAACGGTGATAGTGGACTAAATATACGCAGTGGAGAGGCTTTTAAGACGCAAAAAGATAAAGAGATTATTCGCGCAGTGTTTGGTAATGGTCCGAAAGACGCGAAATTTCTAGGACAAGGTGTTTACAATCAATATGGTAAAGGTGCAAGAGGGTTTAATATTAGTTCATGTCAATTCGCACTCCATTATTTCTTGGAAAATAAAGCGAGTATGCACCGTTTCTTGCGAAATTTGACAGAATGTACTGCGGTAAATGGTTATTTCATAGGCACATGCTTTGATGGGAAAACAATATTCCAACTATTACGAGACAAGAATGAAGGTGAGTCGTTTACAATAATGGACGGAGATCGCAAAATGTTCGAACTCACTAAAATGTACTCACAAACTGGTTTCCCTAGTGATGAGTCTTGTCTCGGGTTTCCTATAAATGTATACCAAGAGACCATAGGAAAGACCTTCCGTGAATATCTAGTAAATTTTGAATATTTCACACAGATGATGGGTAATTATGGATTTGCACCAGCTGAAAGAATAAAAGGACTCCCTGACGGAACAGGGTTATTCGGCGAAATGTTCTCCGCTATGGAAACGGAAACACGTATGGACTCAAGAAAGATATCAGATTATAAGAATGCACATCTTATGACTAGCAATGAAAAACAGATTTCATTTATGAACCGATATTTCGTATTCCGTAAAACTCATAATGTGGATGCTGAAAAGATTTATAAAGCAGTAAATAACACAACCATTGAAGAAATGGAAATCGTTCCAGAACCAGAAAAACCCAAGGTGAAGAAAACAGGTAAGAAAGTTGTCATTATAGGAAAGCCTATTATTTACAAATCTAAATGATATAAACCGTTACCATAAAATATATATACTTTATGCTATATATATTATTACCAGTAGTAAATATTTCAATTATAAATAATTTAGAATGTATTACGTCAGATACAGTTCCAAAACCATTCATATCAAATTCATTATCCTTTTTTTTGTATAGCATTAAAAATCAGATCAGTAAATACGGTGATGAATGGGAAGAGTTCCGTAAATATACAAATCCATATGAATATATAAATAGTAATGTGCCTACTCGCTCCAAATGTGTATCAAAATATAAACCCTTATCTAGGTCTTATTTCAAACTATTGGAAATAATGTTTTTATTTGACTTATATACACCCAATAATGGTAGTGCATTCGAGAGCGCAAATGTAAAATTACAAAATGCAATACCGATTTCGAGTTTTCATTTAGCAGAAGGTCCAGGTGGTTTTATTGAAGCCATTGCGAATATCAGAAAAAATCCAAATGATAAATATATCGGAATGACAATATTAGACGACGCGAATGATTGGAACATACCTGCTTGGAAAAAGAGTGACTTATTTTTAAAGAACAATCCGAATGTTTTTATCGAAAATGGTGCTACTGGAACAGGTGATATTCTATGTATACAAAATTTCAAACATTGTATTGACAAATATGGATCGTCAATGGACTTGATTACAGCGGATGGTGGTTTTGATTTTTCAACTGGATTTAATTCACAAGAGATCAATATAATAAAACTTTTATACGGACAAATATGTTATGCATTATGTTTACAAAAACATAATGGAAATTTCATATTAAAAATATTTGATTGTTTCATGAACCATACAGTTGATTTGTTGTATATCCTTTCCTCGTTTTATCAAGATGTCTATATTACCAAACCAAACACAAGTCGATATGCGAATTCAGAAAAATATATTGTTTGTAAGAAGTTTATATTTACATCGAATGTGGGATTTGTAGCGAAATTAACTTCATGTTTCATCGACGTTTTGAATAGCAATACTCCAATTTACAGGTTTCTGAATTACCCGATTGCATCCCATTTTATAAATAAAATAGAAGAATTCAACGCTATATTCGGTCGCCAACAGATTGATAATATTCAACAAACTATATCACTTATAGATACTAAAAATAATCATGATAAAATAGAATCTTATATACGAAATAATATTCAAAAATGCACAAACTGGTGTATTACTCACAATATACCACATAATATATTGACACGCAATTCTTGGGAATAAAAAAAAGTTTACACCAACTAAGAATTCAATCCACATAGCGGATTTATATTATTCAAAGGTTTAAATCGCATTTTTAAATGTGCGGACTGGACATTGCTTCATTTCGGAAGAATATGCTGAGAATGTTGGTGTTCTTTTCATAGTATATCCTATGCGTTCCTTTAAAGTGTATCCATATGATGAAGAACCATAAGCCAATGCATTTGCAGTTTGTGCTCCAAATGCGCTTCTAAAACTGGATCCTACTGTTGTGATTGTATCATATTTTTTCCGCAATATTCGATCGCTTGATGAGACTGCGCCTTGTACTCCAAATTGCGGATTGTTCGGTTTATAATAAATTCGTCTATATCTTGGTTGCACTCCTGGGTCAAATGAACCTTGTGCCGATATATTTATACTACTAATACGGTTTGTTGCAGCTGGATATGTAGTGGACTCAGTATTTATTGCGAATCCCATAGCATTACCAATTATAGTATTGGGTATTAAAATACCAGGTATTTTATTGTAAGACTCATCCCATGTAGGGGGTGAAGTTGTCAATGGCAATGAATATGTGCTCGATGGATACTGTGCTTCTGTATTGGCTTTAGCGCTTATAATTATTTTATTTGATGTGTTATCAAATGCAAGCGATAATAAGAATACTTTAGTAAGCGTTGCAGTTGTATAAAAATGTGAGTTAGTAACCATTGCATTTTGTAATAAAAGATTCAAGTCATCAATGTCATATTCACCTTCTGGTACATTTACTATATGAGCAGTATCATCAACCCAATAATAGATAAATTCAGTCTCCGTAATCATATACTTAGGACATTTGTTAATCCCATTTGATTGATAAATATTCGAAATAGCACCTGCTGAACCTGGTTTAGCTGTGCTAGAACCATACTTCACGTGGAAATACTGATTCTGGTCGTAGGAAATATTACGACTGTTCAAATATTGCTGGGAAGATGCGTAATAATCGTTGTTGGTTGATTGTTTTTTCATCATTCCGCTACTGCGGACACGGCGTTTAGCATTATCTGCTGGAGATAGAAATGCATTACATAAGTTTGTATCTGAAGGGTGTTCACATGAATTATTCTCGTATGTCAAATTACCTGTATTAGCTAAACCTGTTGTTGTTATAATATTTGTATTTGATATACCTCCTGGCAAATCGTAATCATTTATTTTAACCGATATCCTTGGATTACATCGTCCTATCGGGGTGCTTGCAATTTCCTTTCTATATATTCTTAATGTGTTAGGTAAAAATATACTTGAATTAGATACATTTGGTGCTGTATTGAATTTAATACCAGAACTCAATTCTTGGAAGGTAGCGCCTTTCCATGCAATAATAGGAGTTTGATGTATCATTATATAATAATAATATATATATTATAAAATATGAAATTAAATTGGCATTTAAACCTAAACACAATAGTATTAACGACTTTAATACTTGTGTTTAGCTGTATTCTATATTATAATTTTACGCAAAATTCTATCGTAGAAGGAAACCAATCCGAATTAACCACAAAACTGAGGGAATTAAACCAAAAACAATCTAAATTAAACCAGAATAGTGATAAAATAAACCAGAACACAGACGAATTGAGTCAAAACATGAGGAAATTAAACCAAAATGAAACGAAACTAAACCAAAACAAACAAGAATTAAATACAAATAATACGAAATTTAACCTTATCAATAGTGTGGTAAATAAATATCCTGTTGTATGGGATGCATATAAAACACAAAGAGACAACTTAAATGATTTACGAAAACAATATGATATATTAACGAAAATGGTAAATTCCAATAATTCATCTGATATAGTGCGTCTTTTTCCAAATACAAACGCTATTAAATATAATATAAGTGAATCAGAAATGAAATTAGCGAGTAAAAAAAAGGAAATTGATAAAGTAGATGATATTTACAGTTAAAAATATACCAAATTTCGTTAAAATTTATGATAAATTTACTGATACCGATTATATAAATAATATTACTAAAATTCAAAATGAAATTAATAATGCTGAAAATAAAATCAACAAAGTTCGAAATGAAATCAACAAAGTTCGAAATGAAACTGCTATAATTCAAAATAAAAATTCTGTAATTCAAAAGAAAATTACTAAATTTACTAGTGATGAAAATAAAATTCGAAATGACATTAACATTATTCAGGTTAGAATAGGAGAAATTAGAAAATCTATACAAATAATGGGTCTTAATAAAAGAAAACTACAAGCTTCTGCAAAACCAAAACAAGGTGGTATTAAAAATATCTTTAAAAGATTCGGAGGTTTTGCCCCACGTCCAGCTGTTGTTGCCCCACGTCCAGCTGTTGTTGCCCCACGTCCAGCTGTTGTTGCCCCACGTCCAGCTGTTGTTGCCCCACGTCCAGCTATTGTTGCACCACGTCCAGCTATTGTTGCACCAAAGAAAAAGAAAAAGAAAAAGAAAAGATTTGGGTTTTGGTAGTAAATCATTATCAAATATAATGATTTTCATAAAGTAAATAAATAATATATGTATGATATTCTAATAATGAATATCACATATAAATTAGAACAATTAAATTTACAAAACCTTTTTTTTATGGATAGTAAGAAGAATATAATTATGGATGGTAAATTCACAAAGTTATTATATTCTGACAATTGTATAACTACAAATGGTATATCAATTATGATCCCATTCCATAATACTATATTAGATAAAACATATAATAAGACAATGTTAAAATTCCAAACTACACATCATGTAAACGCAAAGTTATCCAATCAACTTGCATGGATTGAAAGATGTATATTAGATAGTTACAAGCAAACGACAAACACTAAATATATAACAACAACATTGAACGACCACATCAAAAATGGTAATGTAAAAATTTACAGGGATTCTAATGCGATTAACGTAAATCATGTCATTTTAAAGATTTCAGGAATATGGGAAGATAGCACACATATCGGACTCACCTATAAATTTATGGAATCCGTATCCGTTATATAAACATTTTCATTTTTACTGAGCTTCTACCTGTATTTTTGAATGGAATAACACCTGTACGTAAATCAAACTCTGAACGCGTTGTTAGATTTTCTTCGCGGTCTGTTTTAAAATTTGTTACATCTACAAAACCAGTTTCATCTATTATATTATACTCTAATTGATAAATAGATTTAATACCTTCATTCGTTTTATTTTGATAGACGTCAAATTCTGTTCTATTTACAACTCGCCCAAAACCATCCTGTAATTGTAAAATATTTTTATCCATAATCGGGTAGAATTGACTGCGGTCAAGACGTATACCACTTTCAATCACACGTCGATTGAGTTCATTATCTTCATACCCCCAAGCCCAATAATTTGGAAAACCGTTCAGTTTCTCAAAATCGCCGGCATTCATGGATACAATTCCTCCTAGTGTATATTTAAATCCGTAGAAATGTTTCACGACACCAGGGACTGTTTCATAGTTAAGAAATCCAGGAGTAAATGGCATTGTATCAATATCATTGAATACAAGAGTGATATTTGTATAATCTTTTGGATATAGGGTTTTCACTGTTATAAATCCAATGTTCTTCATAGCACCGCGATTGAATGCCCTTGTATCCTTTTGATGGATATAGAGAATACGATACGATAATCCTACTAAAATGTTTGCCATATGTTGTGCGAAAAAAATATAATGTTGTTCGCGATCCCTATATGGCACAATAAATATAATTTTTGGACAAATCTCTTCTATTACCTCTTTAGACATGTAATATAGTATACTCATAAAATATTACACTAAATATAACGACCTCAACTAATACCACCCCCATCCAAATATAATACAATCATGCATATTTCTCCAAAATACGTAAGGGAATTAATTTGTCTTTCATGTTTTCTAGTTTTTTATAACATTTGTTGATTGTTACTTCACTAACCCCACTAACCATCTTGATATCTGTTTTACTAATATTCAGATTGCAATTTTGCGCGATGAGATATACGATACCAGATGCAATTGAATGCGGTGTATTATCGTTAATTATACTTTGTTCGTCAACTTTCTTTGCAACAAATGTTGATAATTTTGTAAGTTCTGTATTAATATTTAATCTGCTACAATATCTATCAATAAACGCAGCTGGTTTTGTCGTGCCAAGCATAGTCTTTTGCGAAGGTTCGTAATTACGCTCTATATTATGTAGAATATTCACTGCCATAGAGCAACCATATGTCGCACTTGTCTTGTCTAAATGGAATATCTCTGCAATTTCGTGTGCGGTTCTGGGACATCCATTCAATCTACAGCTGATATAAATAGATGCGGATTTTATACCATCGCGATTCATTCCACGGAACATTTGTTGTTCCGAAATATCTTTGTGTATCGCCATAGCATCGTCGATAAATATTTTAGGAATACCTGAGTTCTGTGCCATAACAGTGATAAATTGAAATTCGTCATATAATGATTTCTCGCGATGAGGCATAGATTGCCATTCAGTCCATTTCCGAATTTTGCGCATTTCGTATGTGGATTTAGATGAACATATAACTTTGCATCCATAGGATGATTCCACTAAAAGAGGATTTATTGGGTTCCCACATCTAGATGGGTCTTTCGCGTTTCTATCATCTGACCCGTAAAAACGCCATTCGGGTGAGTAATCAAGCGTATTTGTATATATAATTCCACATTGAATATTAGAACATGTAGGAAACCCTTCTTCTGTAATAACTAGTGTACCGCTTTGACAAATACCACATATCCCAGCCTCCTTCATAATTGGAGTGGGTTCAGTTGATTTATTATCGATATCAAAAATCGCCCATAATTTATCTTTTTCCGTGCTAGAAAGATTAGTTTTCTTTTTATGGGTTTTTGAAATATCACGTTTTGCCTTATTGATAATTATATGAGATGTTTCCATTATACTATTTGTGAAGTAAATTGATTTCATATAAACGCAAATCAATTTTATATAATTATATATTATATATATATGGAGAAAATAGCTGAAAATTTTCTTAAAAGTGATGCGGGAAGTAATATAATAAAAAATATGACTAGTTCACAGGGTGGAGTCACGCCAAATCCAATAGTACCTAAAACAACTGCCGAGAGAACATCCGCATCGGACGATTATATATGCAAGGGATTTCAAGAAATGTTTATGAAAAATCAACGATTATACGGTGACAAAGTATTTGATAGTTTGGCAACATATTTTACTGATGAACCAGTGAAGACTAAATTGACTTCCATGTTAGAAAAACATATAGGCGGATATATCGATTCCGAAACATTCAGAGGAACTACTTCGAAAATAATCGAAAGTATAATTGGAGACGTTATTCGTAAATCGCTAGTGAAAGAACTTGAAAATGGAAGAAATTTCGAAGGAATATGTGGTGAGCTATCTAAATTCAATAATACGGTTGGGGGTGCTACTCGTTCGAAACGCAAACGTAGAAAGAGAACTGTTAAACGTCGAAGCTAATCTTCTTCTCAACTTTTGCTAAAAGATCCTCGCCGTATACAGAAGGTTTATAACTCTTGATCGGTGTGTATTGTTTACCATCCTTTTGTTGCTGTATATGTTTAGGCTCTATATCGGGTTTTTCAATGACATTACCATTTTCATCAATAGCAACACCCATTTTTTTTTTAATTTCATTTCTCACATAGGATGGCACCCAATTATGCCAAGATATAAATAATGTGTTCGGATATACATATTTTACAAAAAAACCATTGTGTTCTAATTGTGATACTAAATACCCTGTGCAATCACCCTTATCATATATAGGTTCTCCTATTATGTATTCCGGAACATTAAACCAGATAAAAGTATCATTACATAACTTATTTTTTGCAGTATGTTGTATGCGTTTGTGTATTCGGTTGAGTATTTTATTGAAAATTTCAAGTTGTTTCAAGTCGCGTCTATGTCGTCGTTCATATAGATCATCTATGTTGACTTTACTATTATTTGCTTCTTCATGATCAAACAAAAATATAGATGACATGTTTTATTTTTTATGTATTATATAGTATATTACATAAAAATAAGGTTATATTCCGTAATATGGAAAATAAAGAAGAAAAGGAGAATGAAACAAAAATACAACATTTGGTTATTTCAGGTGGTGGACAAACTGGATTTACGTTTTATGGGGTTCTCCGAGAAGCTTCTAAACAGGGTTTTTGGGATATTCAATATATAAAATCTATGTATGGAACTTCTGTCGGAACATTTTTATCGGTGATATTATCTTTGAAATATGATTGGGATACAATTGACACTTATTTCATCAATCGACCGTGGCAAAATATATTCAAAATTGATATATACACTATATTACAAGCATTCGAGAAACGTGGTGTGTTTGGGATTGATGTTATGGAAAAAATGCTGGGACCATTATTTGCGGGGAAAGATATCCCAATTGAAGTGACATTAAAGGAATTTTACAAGATTACTGGAATTGATTTGTATATGTTTACTACTGAGCTTAATACATTTAAGTTATGTAATATATCACATCATACACATCCAGATTGGCGAGTAATTGACGCTGTATATGCATCATGCACATTACCTATTATATTCGCACCTATCATTAAAGATAATGAATGCTATATTGACGGCGGTGTCACATGTGGTTATCCGATGAATGCATGTTTGGATGCTGGAAATCTACCAGATACTATATTTGGTATTAAAAAATTATTTGATGGTGCAGAATTAGTCACTAAAACATCATCCCTATTTGATTATGTATTGATTATCCTCAAAAATATTATCACTCTATTAAACGGGCACGAATATGGACTTATTCGGAATGAAATATTACTCAAAGGAGACCACACGACCATAGAAAATATACTTTCATTGGCATCTTCAAAAGAAGAGCGCGAAGCAAATATTGAACTAGGTTGCACAATATTCAACGATTTTTTGTTAAAGCGCTAGACTTCTTAGTACATCTAAAATTAGCATTGCGTAAATACCCATCTTTACATTTTTTTACACATCTACGAGTATTTGGATTAATTTCTTTATCTTCTGGACATATCTTTATGATTGCGCAATTAAAATTAGCATCTCGTTTATACCCGTCTCCACATTTTTTTACACATCTACGAGTTATTGGATTTCGCTCCTTTCCTGAAAGTTCACATGGAGTTACAGACGTTCCGACGACAGATGGTATTTTTGCTGGAGATATAGACGTTCCGACGACAGATGGTATTTTTGCTGGAGATATAGTCGTTCCGACGACAGATGGTATTTTTGCTGGAGATATAGTCGTTCGGACGACAGATGGTATTTTTGCTGAAGATACAATTTCCAAATCAGAATCTGGTATATTATATGGTAATATATCATGTGACTCAATATACAATCCATTTCGTTTCAGAATTTCGTTATTTGTTAAGATAGATTCGTATTCATTCAACAATTGATCGACATCGTAACGTTCAGATATTCTTGGATTAATTGCATTAAACCTAGACTTATTAGATCATTGATACATTCTTATCTA
>FUWD013192296.1_pt1 | contig 13340 bp, 12 predicted proteins | sample 1063281 | NCBI WGS metagenome assembly FUWD01 (sample SAMEA79048168, study PRJEB19326) | metagenome | biome: marine
GTCAGGTGCTTGCGCTGGCTAATCAGGCAGGGGATGCATTTCCGGCCCGGGGCCATCAGCTTCTTCCTGAACCGTGAGAAGATCGTAGCCGAAGGGAAGACCGGCATGAGTCTCTGGCGGAAAAAGCTCTTCGCGCTGATGGCCCGCAACGCGCTGAGCGCTACGGCCTACTACGACCTGCCTTCCGGCCAGGTTATCGAAATCGGCGTCCAGGTTCAGCTCTGAGGAATGGGAAATAGTTATTTGGTGATTGCTGGTGTTTATATATATTTATATGTATTTATCCATTACCTGTTTGTGTAAACGATGGGGGAGCTTCTGTTCGAGATAACTGCCAATCCGGCCGCGTCATTGCTGGTCGTACTGAATCTGGTGGTGATCGAAAGCCTGCTGTCGGTCGATAACGCAGCAGTTCTTGCGACGATGGTGATGGATCTGCCACAGAAGCAGCGTTCGGCTGCCCTCAAGTATGGCATCATAGGGGCGTACCTGTTTCGTGGTGTATGCCTGTTTCTCGCGGTATGGCTGGTTCAGGTATGGTGGCTCAAGCCGTTCGGCGGACTCTATCTGCTCTACCTTTTCGCAAGCTGGTGGCGCGGCAGAAAGACTCCACGGCGGGAAGATGATTATTATGACAAGCAGCAGAACAGCCTGTATCGATTTGCATCAAGATCAATAGGTACCTTCTGGTCTACGGTGGCTCTTATCGAGTTGATGGATCTTGCGTTTTCCATCGATAACATTTTTGCCGCAGTTGCCTTTACCGACAACATCATCCTGATCTGCACCGGAGTATTCATCGGTATCCTTGCCATGCGGTTCGTCGCGCAGGGGTTCGTTCGGCTCATGGAGCAGTACCAGTTCCTGGAGACCTGCGCCTTTTTCGTTCTCGGCCTCCTCGGCTTGAAGCTCACACTCTCGGTTGCCGAGCATTTCTATCCTGAATCAGCATTCAGCAGGATGATGGCCGGTCATCAGGCCGACCTTGTTACCTCGGCGCTGACGGTATCGATTTTTTTTGTGCCCGTTATCACCAGCATCCTGTTCGATGTGCCTTCACGATCCCGGCAGGGAAACGGCGTTTCGTAATTGCGGGGGATATGTTTTATGTTAATTGAAAACCACCCTTTTTTGCCATGACCTCACACAACGGTTTCCAGAATCGCCTTCGCGAATACATACTTAAAAAGCACGGATCCATCAATGCGTTCTGCCGCGCTACCGGCATAAAATACCCTGCCCAGATGACGCCGTACCTTAAGGGCAAGTGCCTGCCGGGAAAAAAGATGCTGGAGCGACTGGAGAAGGATGGTGCTGATGTCGACTGGATTCTTACCGGTCATGCCGTTGGTGAAATGGTCACGCCGATAAGCGATGCCCTTGCCCTGTCAAGATATCGCATGGACATCGATAACCTGCTCAGGCAGGTACGCTTGCATATCGGGCGATTCGATGACCGTATGAAGCCGGCAATCGAGGCCTATGCAGTGCTTGACGATGCCGAAAAGATTGTCGACCTGAACGGCTCCCTCGAGAAATTCCTCGGATACGGCCAGGGAGAACTCTCCCAGTCTTCACTCGCGACACTGATTCATCCCGACGATTACGTACAGATCAAGAGCGCCCTGCAAAGGCAGAAGCCAGAAGAAGCGGTTCTGATGTTCTATTCCCGTTTCCGTTCAGGCGACGGTTCATACATCAACGTCGAGTGGAGCCTCTCCGTCAAGAGGAAGCCGATGTCTGATCTCAGCGAGTATGCCATGATCCTGCGGAAGACCGACTGCAAGGTCTGCTGACCGGAGGCGCCTGCTGTCATGGATTGTATTTTCTGTGTATATTCGTGTCTTCCGGTATACGGGCTGCTGTGATTATTGTGATACGATGAACATTTCTTTTGTTTTTTGAGGCAATAATGTCTTAATTAAATAAAAGCATATGATCTTTGTGGGTACTCTGTTGTAACAGCAGGAGTTATCAGGCAGGGATCTTTATCATGGTTTCTCACGCCAGTGAGAATGAGCAGATCCGTGGGGGAACATCTGCTCGAAAAAAGCGGCCGTCTGGCCGCCTTTTTTTTGTCCTGATTGTCCTGTTCAGTCGGCCACTTTTCAGGCCGGCACAATCCACACAGGACAGCGGCTTTGCCCCTGTGGTTCGATTCAGGGGGGATGGTATCATTCGTGCCCGAAGGGAAACGGCCTCCTGATGCAGGAAAATGTTCATTTCCCTTGCTGTTTGTTTTGGCAATCGTTACAATCAGAAATACAACTGTTTTATGAACCTGCAAATTGTCCGCCTGGCGGAAAGGAGTTGAGGATGGCGCAACTCAGGGTAGGGGACCCCATTGTGTACCACAAACCAAAAAGTTCGACCTCGCCGGGGCCAAGGGCACGCGATGTCTATCCTCTCGCAAACGGCGATCAGTACCACTATGTGGTGGACAAATACTGGCGCGTTACCTCCGTCAATGAAGATGGTACGATTGATGTGGCTACCCGTACGGGCAAGAAACATCGTCTTCCGGCAAATGATCCGAACATCTGCAGGCCGCATGCCCTCAAAATGCTGATTTGCCGCAAACGTTTTCCCGGGTAGCCTTCCGCCCGGGCCTGCGGCTCACCTCTGCACAACCCTGCTCAGTCCCACTCTCCAACCGGTTCTGATCCGGCGCGAAGATGTTTCGCTTCGGTGTCGAACCAGATCGGTTTTTCATGTCGCAGCATACTGGCAACCACCTGGAACTCCGCTGGTTCGGAGAAGAGGTGGTTGTCGATCAACTGGTTGCCCGAATCGTACAGGGCGATCCTTCCCTGGTGTACTGCAAGGTCCCATCGGCTGTAATAGCTCGCCACGAGAATGTTTGCCATGGTGGTCAGGTTGTTGTTGCGGTGTCAGGCGGTTCAGGCTCTTCAGCTCATTGTTCGGTGAACAGGGCCTGGTTCCGTGTTGCCCAGTCCCGTGTCGCCTGTTTGCCGGATGGAAGTATGGTCGACGGGGAGACGTTGGCTCCGGCGAGGTTCGTGCCTGTCAGGGTTGCCCCGGTGAGGTTGGCTCCTTTCAGGGAGGCGTGGTCGAGGTTGGCATCGAACAGCGACGCATTCGTGAGATTTGCGCCTTCAAGATTGGCTCCATAGAGCATGGCGCCGAACAGGTTGGCGCCTTCAAGTTTTGAAGCCGAAAGGTCGGCATCCCGCAAATATGCCCGTTCAAGATTTGCTCCGGAAAGGTCGGCACCCCTCAGGTTCGCCAGCTTCAGGTCCGTTTTCCGGAAATCGGCTCCAGCCAGCATTGCGCCCTCAAGGTTCGCGTTGTTCAGGTTCGATCCGGAGAAATCCGATTTTGACAGGACCGCCTTTCTGAGGTCCACTCCCTGAAGTTCCTGATCTCCGAGTTTCTCATCTGTCATGTCGATCCTGGTTTCAGGATGCTGTTTCCGCATGTCGTTCCAGGCCTGGACCTCCCTGATTTCGGGGGATGCATGCATCGGCTCTGCCGTTGCCGTTCCGGGGAGCTCCGATGAGGGCTGTCGGGATATCGGCGGCTGTACCGGTGCAGCGTGAGCCGGTATGGCCGTTGCGGCTTCGGCGCTGAACCGGGCGTCATGTCGTATGGCCCATGACTTGTCAGCCGATTTGCCGGACGGGAGGCGGGTATTGTTCGAAACGGTCGCGTCCGTGGTTAGCGCGTTTTCGAAAAACCGGGCTTCGAAGAGGTCTGCGCCTTCAAGTTTTGAAGCCGAAAGGTCGGCTTCGAAGAGGATCGCGCCTTTCAGGATGGCGTTCCGAAGATCGGCCTCGGCAATTTTGGCCCACCTGAGGTTCGCCAGTGAGAAGTTCGCGTGCTCGAAACGGCCCTGTTTCATGAATGCACCGTTAAGGTTTGCTCCCTCGAACCAGGCGTTCGTTGCATCAATGCCTTTCATGTCGGCTTTTTTCAGATAGGCCATCTGCAGATTGGCCCCTTTGATGCTGGCGTTGTTGAGATTTGCTCCGCTCAGGTCTGTTTTGGCAAGGTAGGCCCCCTCGAGATTGGCGCTGCCGAGATCAGCTCCCCTGAGATCGGCTTTGGAGAGGTCGATGAAGCGCTCAGGATGAGCCCGGCGCATCGCATTCCATTCGGTGACCCCGGTGCGCAGCAGGGCGGCCTGTTCGCGATCGAAAGCGCATGTTGTCGAAAAGATGCTGACCGATAGGGCGACCAGCGCGACCGGTATGGAGTGCTTCAGTGTGTTCATGGTCGGGTGGTGGATGAGGAGTTTGTGACACGGGGAGGATTATGGGCGCCATGGTTGCGGAGGCGTTTCAATGGAAATTTAATGAAAAAGAACGGGAGTCAATCGATCTCGGCGGTGCCTTTGTCCAATGGCTCATCAAGTCGACGACAATACCCCGGATCTCTTTTCCTGTCGAAATCGCTATCCAAATCGCAATCCGGTTCATTATCGAAATCGCAACAATCGCAAGGTGCTTCTGATCGTAACAACGAAATGTCAGGTCGTTGATTCACGTTGGCGCAGTGATGATCATGATTCTTTCGATACTGGCGATCCCTTTTCCCCGGCTTCTCCTGGAAACTGAATTTTCTTTTCGTGCGTTGATTCAGTGAAATCTCAATACAACTTGATGCTAAAGGAGGAACAGATGTCTACAGCCGGTTCATATCAGGGGAAAGTGCTCGTCGCGGGTGCTACGGGCAAGACCGGCAGATGGGTGGTCAGGAGGTTGCTGCATTACGGGATTCCGGTGAGGGTGCTTGCGCGTTCCGGGCAGAAAGCCCGGGAACTGTTCGGTGACAAGGTGGAGGTGGCTGAGGGCAGGATCCAGAATGTGGATGACGTTGCCAGGGCGCTGGCTGGTTGCACCGGAGTGATCTCCGCACTCGGATCGAGTACCCTTACCGGTGAATCATCTCCTGCCGAGGTCGATCGGGACGGTGCAATCCGGCTGATCGATGAGGCTGCGAAGGCAGGGGTGACGCATGTCGCCATGGTCAGTTCGATCGCCGTGACCCGGTGGTATCATCCGCTGAACCTTTTCGGTGGCGTGCTTACCATGAAATTAGCAGCCGAAGAGCATCTCCGCGAGGTTTTCGGTAAATCCGGCCATTCTTATACGATAATCCGTCCCGGCGGGCTGAAGGACGGTGAGCCTCTGGAATATCGGTTGCGGGTGGATCAGGGCGACCATATCTGGAATGGCTGGATTAACCGTTCGGATGTTGCTGAACTTGCCGTTCTGTCGCTATGGTATCCCGGGTCCAGGAACAGGACGTTCGAGGTGATCAGCGAAGATGCGGAGCCGCAACAGTCGCTTGAAGGGTATTATGACCGCCTGCATGATTGATCCTGCAGGCGTAGCACAAAGCGAACAAAAAAGCATGCCGTGTTGGCATGCTTTTTTTGTTCGCTTTGTGCTGCTCAGGCCTTGCGGGCCGGCATGATGCTTCCGACAAGATTGACGGCGAAACCCAGGCCTGATTGCGCTGCAGATACGAGCGCACCGGCGGCGTTTCCGATCAGTTTGAGCGGCAAGGCTACGACCGTTCCCGCGACGTTCAGCAGGGCGCCTGAAGCATTCGCAAGGAGGCCGATAGCAGAGCCTGCGGCTGAGCCGATCAGCCCGGCTGAAGCCGCCGCAATATCGGCCATTGTTCTGGTTGCCGTTCCTGCCACAGGGACTATCGCCTGTACCCCCCTGACGACAAGATCTGTCTGTAACGCGCCCAGATCGACCAGATTCTGTACGATGCCGGCGACATTCTGGCCTGATTGCACTGTTCCCTCGTTTGCCATGATGTGATCTCCTCTTGTTCATGTTGAGATGCAACAACCGGGGACTGGAGGTTTTCCCTTACTGGCAATGTAGTCAATCCGCAGGTGCCATGTCAAGGCCTTCCCGGCTGACGATGTATCGGTAACGGTATCGGTATCGAAATCGGAACGCAGTGAAAGCAACAGGGGGGCGATGCTTCTGATCGTATAAGGGCACCTCTATTTATTTGTTGCGAAACCCGTTTGCTACGTTGGGCGGTACTCGAAATCTTCATGTACTACGCGTACATTCCGGTTTCTCCGTTCCGTCCGCCTTGCACTCGTGTCTCTCACGACAATAAATAGAGGTGCCCATAAACAGCGGTGAAACAAAAAAAGGCTGTCCCGATTTCGTTATCGGGACAGCCTTTTCTGATTTCATGCCGGCCGGTTGAGGTTACGCGCCGAAGCGGCTCTCCACCTCTTTGGACGGTTTTGCGAAGCCTGAGACGGCAGGAGACGCGCCCCTCAGCGATGACCCGGATCCACCATACAGATACGGGTAGGCGTTGGCTCCCAGTCGCTTCGTGCATTTGCCGACATTCTCAAGATAGTCGCCGACAACCCACCAGTGGCCATCGATGAAGACCTCCAGGAGTCTGCCATATGCTTCGGCTCCCTGTACAAATGCGCCTGACGGGTTATTCATGATGATCGTCCGGTTAAAATGTTCTGCTTGTTCTTTCTTGAAGGTACATAAATCCGTAACCATCACAAAATGATTTCATATTGGCCACGGTCGCTTTATTCGATCAGCTTGAGGCTCATCAGTAGTTCCTGGCCGCTGAATGGTTTCCTCAGGGTTGCGTTGGCTCCAAGCGCATCTGCCAGGACCAGATAGTTTTCCGGGCCGACCTTGCCGCCCCCCGAAATGGCCACGATCTTGATGGCCGGGTTCATCTTGCGAACCTCCATGATCGTTTCGATGCCCTCTTTTTCGGGCATGATCAGATCGGTGATGATCAGCTCGATGCACCGTTCCTCCTGGAGTACCTGCAACCCCTCGCTTCCGTTTTCTGCCTCGTACACCGTGTGCTTTTCACGTTTCAGGGTGGTTGCGATAAATTTCCTGACTGAGGCGTCGTCGTCGATGACAAGAATGTTCATGATGATACTGCGGATGATTTGTTATTGGTGATGAGAAGTTCGTTGACGGCTGAAGCAAGCTGGGCCAGCTTTACCGGTTTTTTCAAGAGCTTGCTGATTCCGTACCTGTTGAGCGGGAATGCGATATCGATGTTTTTGCCATAGCCGGTCATCAGGATGACCGGAATGTCAGGCCTGCTTTTGCGCAGCGTTTCCGACAGCTGAAGTCCGGTCATGCCCGGCATGGTGAGGTCAGTGATGACCAGGTCATACCAGGCTGGATTTTCGATGAAACGATGCAGTGCCGCGATTGGTGACTTTTCGGCATGGATCGTGAAACCGAGTTTGGTCAGCATCAGGGTCATCATGTCCACCGCAGCCTGTTCATCGTCGACGAACAGGATCCTGCCGCTGCCCCGCATCGGTTTTTCCTCAGTCGAGGAGTGCGGAGCCTGCTCGTCGATCACTGGCAGATAGATCGTGAATGTCGTGCCTTTGTCCGGAGTGCTTTCAACGCTGATCTCCCCATGGCAGCTTGCGATGATGCCATGGACTACGGAAAGCCCCAGGCCGGTGCCCCTGTCTACCGGCTTGGTCGTGAAAAACGGCTCGAAGATCCGCTCCATGGTGGCTTCGTCCATCCCGGACCCGGTGTCCGAAACGCTCAGGCGGATGTAGGGGCGTTGACGCAGTTTTGGCAGCATCTTCTGCAGGGTCGCGTCAGGTAAGACCTCCTTGAGGTCGATCTGCAGCTTTCCTGCGGATCTCTCCATCGCCTGGAATGCATTGGTGCAGAGGTTGACGATGACCTGGTGGATCTGCGAGGGGTCTGCAAGGATGTTCCTGCATTTGCGGTCGATATGCTGTTCGATATCGATCGTCGTCGGTATTGAGGGGCGGAGCAGTTTCAGTGCCTCGTTCACGATCGCCTGGACGCTCATGGGCATCGGTGTGCTCTCCTGGGCGCGGCTGAAGGTCAGGATCTGGGCTACAAGGTTCTGGGCACGTTCTGCCGCCTGCATGATTTCCGAAAAATAGTCGCACAGTTCCGGCTCTTGCGTCTGGCTCATGACTCCCATTTCCGCATAACCGAGGATAGGCGTCAGGATATTGTTGAAATCGTGTGCGATACCTCCGGCCAGGGTGCCGATCGTTTCGAGTCGCTGCGATTTGCGCAGCCTCGACTCGAGCTGCTGTTTTTCATCATGCGCACGGATTCTTGTGGTGATGTCAAAGAGGATGCCGTCGATCCCGATATAGCCGCCGTCTTGCGCAAAGCTCGAGGTTTTTCGGTCTTCGATCCATCTGGTCGCTCCATTTCGGTCGATGATCCTGTAGGTCAGGGTGAGCGATTTCCGCTCCTGCTCCAGGCGCCGTTGCGAATCGATGACGTTTTGCCGGTCTTCAGGATGGATCATTTTCCGGGATCCCAGCAGGTCGCGTTCGAACTCCTCCCTGGTAATGCCGGGGAGGGCGTCGGGGTACATCGACAGCATGGTCGCCTCTCCGCGGTTGATTCTGTAGACCGCTCCGGGGATGTTGTCGATGAGGCTTTTGAACTCCTGGGCTATCCGGGTCTGGATCTCGCTGATCCTCATGGCCTCCTCGGCCATTCTGGTCTCGCTCAGGTCGACGAACAGGCCGCTTACGCCTACGGTTTCTCCGTTCTTTACGATCGGCATGCCGTAAAAGAGTGCAGGGAAGCGGCTGCCGTCCTTCCTGATACAGGTATAGTCGTTGTCCCGTGGCTGTTTGGGAAGCTTTCCCATAATGTTCAGCAGGCGGGCGCTGAATTTCCCGTACTCTTCGGGTACGCACAGTTTCATGGCATCAAAGCCGCATTCCATCTCAGGCCGGTCATAGCCGAAGGTTTCGTTGCAGATATGGTTGCCATAAGTCAGTTCCAGATTGGTGTCCACTTCGAACAACGGCAGGGGCAGGAGCTCAGTCAATCCCCTCAGTTGCTGGCGGTTTTCCAGAAGGTCCCGTTGTGACCGGACCAGGCCCGAGATGTCCCTGCTGATGCCGAAGATGACCGGCTGCTTGTTCCAGATGCCTTTGACCGATCTGGTGAAGACGTTGACCAGTTCGCCCCCCGCCGTCAACAGCGGAATCGTGCATTCGGTCACATCGCCGCTGATCATCCCCTGGAGCACCAGGTCGGCCTCCTCCCGCTGCTCCTCGGGATGCAGCTCCCGTTTGAGCCTGCCCACCACCTCGCCAGGTGTAAAGCCCAGGATCTTGCTGACGGCCGGGTTCGTTGCGATTACCCTGCAGCCGATGTCGATGACGAACACCATGTCCTCAATCGTGTCGAACAGCGATTCAAGGTTCGTCTTCGTTTCGATAACGTGCAGTTCCTGCCGTGCGTGGGCTATGGTGGCTCCGATATAGGAGGCGATGGTTTCCAGCGCTTTCCGGGCACACTCTGATATCCTTGAAAACCTGGTTGATACGATGTTCAGGCAGGCGATCATTTCGCCGTGATATGCCACCGGCAGGAGCGCGATGGCACTGGGCGGTTCGTGCCAAGGCACTCCTGTTGGCGCGAAGTCAATCCGGGTATGATCGGTGTAGACCGGCTTGCCCTCCAGGATCAGCTGTGCCTGTGGCGTATCGAAAGCATAGCTGCTGCAGGCGTCGAGAAACTCGTCGGACAGTCCGCTATGGCAGGCGAGTTTCATCTCCCGCCGTTCATGGTCAAGCAGGTAGATGCCGCCCGACTCGAGTCCTGAGATGTTCAGCGCGCTTTGCAGGATGTGGTGCAGCGTCTCTTCGAACGATGCTGTGGAGTTCAGCCTGAGCGCAAGGTCGAATTCGGCCTGGACGATCTTCTCGACCCGTTTCCGGCGGATTGCGTTGGCGATGATGCCGCCGGCGAGTTTCATGATCGAGACCGTCTCATCGCTCCACGTCCGTGCCGCATTCACCGCGTCAAATCCGATGTAGCCGAAGGGCCCTTTTCCGGAGGCAAGCGGAATGGCGATCAGTGACTTTATGCCCTGTTCCTGCAGGATCTCCTGCTCCGGGGAAGCTTCTTCAGGCATGTCTGCTATGCTCGGAATATGTATGGTCCTGATCTCCCGTATCTGCTGCATCCACCAGGGGAAAATGGAGGTCGGCAACTCCTTGAGCAGCTTGATCTGCGGCGTGATTCCTGCGGCGCACCACTCATACGTGTTGTCCATGAGGGTGAGGTCGTCGGAAAACTCGAAGATGTAGCTCCGGTCAGCGCCCACCTGTTCCCCGATAAGCTGCAGGGTGCTCAGGATCATGCTGTCGATCTCATGCGAAGGGAGGTTGATAAACCGGTTCGCTATGGTCGTCGTCAACCGTTCGAAGGCCCTGCTTGCCCCGAACGACTGTTCTGCAAGCTTCCTCCTGCTGATCTCCTGATGTGAGCCGATCATGCGAAGCGGAAGGCCTTCAGCTCCTCTTGACGCCAGCTTGCCGCGATCCAGGACCCATACCCAGTGCCCGTCCCGATGGCGAATTCGCAGTTCCATTTCGTAATGGCCGGATTTTCCGTCGAAATGCTCCTGCAGGCGCCGGTTCGATTCTTCGAGGTCGTCGGGATGGCAGTGTTCTTCCCAGAATTTGATCGTCAGCCCTTGCAGCTCGTCAAGCCGGTAGCCGAGGATGGCTGCCCAGCAGGCATTGACCATGAGCTTGCCCGTGGAGATCTCCCAGTCCCAGGTTCCTGCCGCTGTGGCATCAAGGGCCATCGTGAGGTTCAGCACCTCGGCTTCGGCCTTTTCGAGCCGCAGCCCGAGCTCCTCTACCTGTCGCCGTAGCGCTGTTTCTTCGTTATCCGGTAGGGGGTTGCCGAAAAGATGGTCCATTACACGCAAAGGAATGGGATTAAGTGGCAATGACCGGTAAACGGCTTGTTGAGGGCCTTGCCGACAGACGTGCGCAATTGTACTGCAATATACGATCGATCATGGGCATTTCCCTTTTCAGCGCGAGCTCTCAGTCCTGAAGGCCGGCAACGGTTTCGATCAGTTCCCTGGTGCCGAACGGTTTGCAGAGCGTAGCATCGGCGCCCATGGCCCGCGCCAGGCTCAGGTAGCTCTCCGGGATGCAGATGCCGCCTCCGGATATGGCAAGGATTTTCAATCGGGGGAAATCCTTCCTGATTTCGGTGATGGTTTCAATCCCCTCTTTTTCCGGCATGAGCAGGTCCGTGATGATGATGCCGATTTCGGGATGTTTCCGCAGCGTAGTGATCCCTTCAACGCCATTGGCGGCTTGCAGGGTCTGGTAGCCCTCTTCTTCGAGGACGTCGCTGATCATCTGCCTGATATCGTCGTCGTCTTCAATGATCAGGATCGTTTCGTGAATTTTCATGTCCGCCCAGTTGTCGTTTTCAGATATAGCTGAGTCTTGCCACTTCTCCGTGCCGCCGGACCGGCTTGACTGCTTTCGCGGAGTTCCATGGCTCAAGATACGAGTTTGGCCCGGAAAAGTCGCCTGTGCCCGACCATCCGGTACCGCTCTGGCGTTACTTCACCGTACGTGACCGGAACAGGAGGGTGTCGATGCCGGTGGCGACCAGCAGGTTGGTCGCCACCGAGACGGTGATGTACCAGGTCCAGGCCAGCCCGAAGAACTTCAGGAGGAAGACGATGGCCATACTTGCCACCAGTCCGGCCCCGAGGCTGGCTGGATGGAAGTTCCGGCTGCTTTTCGAAAGGAGGAACAGGCCGAGAAGGCCACCGTAGGTGAACGAGGCGATTTCCAGCCCGACCATGACGATCGACTTGTCGCTCATGTCGAACATCAGGGCGATGCCGATCAGGACTGCCGCCCAGGCGATGCTGATGAGCCTCGAGGTGTTGAGGCTCGCCTTGCCATGCATGAGGTCGGCAACGGTCGATGCCGCCAGGGAGTTGATCGACGAGGCGATGGTCGACATGGCCGCCGAAAGTATGCCGGCAAGCAGTAATCCTTTCAGTCCCGCCGGAAGGTGCCCGACGATAAACGAGGTGAACTCCCGGTCCTTTTCGAGCGGCGCTCCGCCGAGGTACAGGTAGATGAATGAGCCTGCCAGGAGGAAGAGCGCGAACTGGAACATGACGAACAGGCCGCTGCCGATCATCGCTTTCCTTGCCGAAGCGAGGCCGTCGCATCCGAGGACCCGCTGCACCATCATGTAATCGACCCCGTGCGACGAGAGCGAAAGCAGGACGCCGCCGACGAAGGCGCTGAAGAAGGCGAGCGGGTTGCTGAAGATGTGCGTATCCGGATCGATCATGCGCAGCTTGCCCGAGCTGGCAAGTGAGGCCAGCATGTCGGGGAGCGGGGTGGCCGAGTGGATGATGATGTAGACGATCGTGATGATGCCGCCGAAAAGGTAGAGGCCGAACTGGATGCTGTCGAGCCATACCACCGTTTTCAGTCCGCCGGAGATGGTGTAGACCAGGGTGACCGCTCCGATGAGCAGCACCGCTACCGGGAGCGGCCAGCCGGTGACCACCTGCACGACGACGCCGGTCGCCAGGAACCTGATGCCGTCCCCGAGAATCCGGGTTGCGAGGAACACGAGCGAGGCGACCTTCTGCATGCCGCCGCCGAATTTCAGTCCGATGATTTCATAGATGGAGACCACGCCATGCTTGAAATACATCGGCAGGAGTACGGCGCTGACGATGATCCTGCCGACGATGTAACCGAGCGAGAGCTGCAGGAAGGTCCAGTCACCGCGGTAGGCCAGGCCGGGTACGCTCACGAAGGTCAGTACCGAGGTTTCCGTGGCGACGATCGACAGCATGGCGACGATCCATGGCAGCTTGTGGCCTCCGAGGAAATAATCGCTCGTATGCTTGTTATCTCTTCCCTGCCACAACCCGAACAGGGTGTTGGCGGCGAGGAAAAGAATGATTATTGCAAGGTCGATTGGCTGCATCTTCGGTTTTGCTCAAGGTTGTTGCTGTGGGAGATTTCGCTAAGCCTGTCAGGCGTCATAGAGGTGGAAGTTCTGCTTTGACGAAGCAAATTCCGCCTCGTCGCGCTCCCATGAACACAGGATGGAGTCCGCCGCCTCACCTTCGAGGATTTTCGCGCGGACGGCTCCGCTTCCGGCCAGCAGGTCGAAGGCCGGAATGGTGTCATTGAATTCGTAGACCCCGTCGAGGAATGCGAGCCGGTCGGGCCAGAGTTCCCTGATCGCGCAGGTCATGGCCACGCCCGTGGCCAGCGGCCTGAAGCGTGAATGGTCCGTGACGTGCAGGTAGATGCCTCCGACCACCTCGTCGCGGTATTTGTGGAAGGTCGGCCTGAACCACATCGGACGGAATACGACCCCCTCCAGCGGCATCGATTCCAGGCGGGCCGCCAGTTCGAACGGCTCGATGAACGGCGCACCGCTCAGGAGGAACGGCATGGTTGTCCCGCGTCCTTCCGAAATGTTCAGCCCTTCGAAAAGGCACATGCCGGGATAGAC
>FUWD013244073.1_pt1 | contig 13335 bp, 13 predicted proteins | sample 1063281 | NCBI WGS metagenome assembly FUWD01 (sample SAMEA79048168, study PRJEB19326) | metagenome | biome: marine
TTTTAGAAAGGGGAGTAGTTATCCTTTCTAAAACTGAAGAAGTATCCGAACTGTAAATATTTGATGAAGAGTAGATTTACTATTTTTAACTTACACAAATTCTTAACATTTGCTTCTAGGGGATATTTGTCGTTTTTAATACTTGACAACCATTTAGCGATACTTTATGGTTTATAGTAGTTATGACTACAATATATTGAGGTTTGAGGAATGAAAGATAAATTAAAGCGATTAACAGCAAAAAAACAAGAACTTGATAAGTTTAAACCACTTCCACAAGAGCTGGTTGAGAGTCTTGAGGAATGGTTTAAAGTGGAAATTACTTATTCTTCAAATGCTATTGAGGGAAATACTTTGTCTCGAATTGAGACTGCTGAAGTAATTGAAAAAGGCATTTCGGCGGTTATAAGTGGAAAGGCCTTAAGGGATCAATTGGAAGCGGTCAATCACGCCAAGGCTTTGGAGTTTATTAAAACCCTTGCCAAACAAAGAAAAGGACATCAGTTTATAACCGAAAATGACATTAAGGCGATCCATAAAATTATCCTCACAGGTATTGACGATCAGTGGGCGGGTAAATATCGCCAAACTGAGGTTTTTATTAAGGGTGCGGACGTAGAATTTCCTTCCGCTCATAAAGTTCCTTATCTTATGACGGAATTTATCCAGTGGCTAGAGGATCAGCAGAAAGAACACCCCGTGAGGATAGCGAGTGATGCCCACTTTAAATTTGTTTCTATTCATCCATTTGTAGATGGAAATGGCAGAACGACACGGCTTTTGATGAATTTAATCCTCGCTATTAATTCCTATCCCATGGTGGTTATTAGAAATGAGGAGAGGACAAGTTATTTAAAAGCTGTAAATCTAGGTCAAACGCAAGATAATCTTAAATCTTTTTATTCCTTAATTGAAGAATCGGTGGAGCGGTCTTTAGATGTTTACCTAAATGCTGCTCAAGGGAAACCTTCCTTAGCTCCGTTGACCAAAGGTATAAAAACTGATAGATTAAAAAGAATAAAGCTTTTAAAAATTGGAGAATTAGCCAAAGAAGCAGAGGAGTCAATAACCACTATTCGCTATTGGACAAAAGAGGGGTCTTTTAACTGTTAAGGGATTTTACTAAGGGTGGTTATCAGTTATACGAACCTTTAATGATTGAGAGAGTCAAAAAGATAAGACAATTACAAAATGAAAAGCGACTTACTCTTAAAGAAATAAAAGAAGGATTAAAAATATGAGATACTATTCACCTCAAGAGATCGAACCTAAATGGCAAAAAAAATGGTTTGAGTCCGACCTTTATAAAGCCATAGATTTTTCCAAAAAATCTAAAAAATATATTTTAATAGAGTTTCCTTATTCTTCTGGAGATGGCCTTCATGTTGGTCATTGCCGTAGTTATTCAGCCTTAGATGCCTTATCTAGAAAGAATAGAATGAAGGGATTTAACGTTTTATTCCCAATGGGTTGGGATGCTTTTGGTTTACCCACAGAAAATTACGCCATTAAAACTGGAATCCATCCCGATAAAGTTACTAAAAAGAATATTGCTAATTTTAAAAAACAATGTTTAAGGGTCGGTTTTTCTTTTGATTGGGATAGGGAAGTAAATACAACTGATCCTGATTATTATAAATGGACACAATGGATCTTTTTAAAAGTTTTTGAGAAAGGCTTAGCTTATCAGGCTAAGATGCCTATTAACTGGTGCCCTTCTTGTAAAACTGGTTTAGCTAATGAGGAAGTTATTGATGGAAAATGTGAACGTTGTGGAGCACAAACAGAAAGAGTAGAGAAGAAACAATGGATGTTTAAGATCACTGAATATGCAGATCGTCTCTTAAAAGATTTGGATAAGGTTGATTATCTTCCTAAAATTAAGGCGCAACAAAGAAATTGGATTGGTAAAAGCCAGGGAGTAACAGCCAAATTTAAGTTAGCTAAGTCTAAAGAAAATGAAATAAAAGATATAGAGATCTTCACCACTCGTATTGACACGATTTTTGGTGTAACTGCTTTAGTAATAGCTCCTGAACATCTTTTGGTTGAAAATCTTTTAGGCAATAAAGATATTAAAAAATATGTTTCTGAGGCAAAGAATAAATCTGAATTAGAAAGAACAGAGCTTTCTAAAGAAAAAACAGGGGTTGATAGTGGTCTCAAGGCTTTAAACCCAATGAATAATGAAGAAATTCCTATTTGGATTGGTGATTATGTCGTTGCTACCTATGGTGGAGGAGCAGTGATGGCTGTTCCAGCTCATGATCAACGTGATTATGAATTTGCTAGAAAATACAAATTAAAGATTAAAGAAGTTATTTCAGGTGGTGATATTTCTAAAAAAGCCTTTGTTGATTATGGGAAACTAGTTAATTCAGGTAAATTTAATGACTTAGGCTCTCTGGAAGCTATTAAAAAGATAACAGAGGATTTAATTAAGAATAAATTAGGGCGAAAGACAATTGCTTATAAAATTCGTGATTGGGTTTTTTCAAGACAACACTATTGGGGAGAACCAATCCCTATCATTCATTGTGCTAAGTGTGGGGTGGTTCCTGTTCCAGAGAAGGATTTGCCTGTTAAACTGCCTTTTGTTAAGAAATACAAACCTACAGATACGGGTGAATCACCACTAGCGGCAGTTGAAGAGTGGGTTAATGTGAAGTGTCCTAAATGTGGTGGAAAAGGAAAAAGAGAAACAGATACCATGCCTAACTGGGCTGGTTCTAACTGGTATTTTTTACGTTATCTAGATCCTAAGAATAGTAAGGAATTTGCTTCTAAGAAGAAGATTGATTATTGGATGCCAGTTGATCTTTATAATGGGGGGATGGAACATACGACTTTGCATCTTCTGTACTCTCGTTTTATCTATAAAGTTTTGTCTGATTTAGGTTACGTTAAGGGGACAGAACCTTATAAGAAACGTCATTCTCACGGTATGGTTTTAGCTGAAGATGGTCGTAAAATGAGTAAAAGCTTTGGTAATTCAATTAGCCCTGATGATATTGTTAATAGATTTGGAGCAGATACTCTAAGAATTTACGAAATGTTTATGGGGCCTTTTGAACAAGCTATTAGTTGGGATAGTAAAGGAATAGAGGGATGTTATCGTTTTTTAAATAGAGTTTATAAACTCTCTAAAGAAAACGTTAAAAATAAAAAAACACCTCAAAATTTAACTAGCAAACTACATCAAACTATAAAGAAAGTAGGCGATGATTTAGAGAAGATGAAGTTTAATACGGCCATTGCCTTTATGATGGAGTTCATTAATAGTTGGCAGGAAGGGTATTTAAATAAGAAAGAAGCAGAGCTATTTATTAAAATATTAGCTCCTTTCGCTCCATTTTTAGCTGAAGAGGTTTGGTGTGATATCTTTAAAAACAAATATTCCATTCATAATCAACCTTGGCCAAAATATGATAAAAATCTTATTAATGAAGAAAAAATAAAGATTATAATTCAGGTTAGTGGAAAATTAAGAGGAGAAGTTGAAATCAGTCAAAAAGAGGCTAATAATGAAGAAAAAATTACCAAATTAGCTGAGAAAGAACCTAAAGTAGAAAGATATTTGAAAGGCAAAAAGATAAAGAAGATTATTTTCGTACCTGAAAAGATTATCAATTTTGTCGTTGCTTGACAAAATTACGCTAGGGTTTTAGATTAAAAGAAGTGAGTCGGATTATTCCGGCTTTTTTTATGGCTGAAAAAGATATAGAAAGATTGCTTAAAAAGAATAAATGGCAATTAATAATAGGTTCTTTAGGTTTGGCTTTAATACTGATAAGCTTTTTTCTTATTACTCAATCTTCTGATTCAGGAGTAGAAATAATTTCGGTAGATGAAGAAGAAAGTGAGACTATTTTTATTGATTTAGGTGGAGCGGTTCAAAAACCTGGTTTATATGAATTACCCTCTAATTCTCGTCTAAATGATTTATTTATAAAAGCAGACGGTTTGGCTTTAGATGCAGATAGAGAGTGGGTAGAAAAGAATTTAAATTTAGCTCAAAAATTGGAAGACGGGACAAAGCTTTATATTCCCTTTGAATCAGACGATGGCAATATCTTAAAAGCAAGTGTTAGCGAGGGTAAAATCAATATTAATATCGCTTCTTTAGGTGAATTAGACACTTTGTGGGGAATTGGAGAAAAGAGAGCCTCAAGTATTATTGATAATCGCCCTTATCAATCAATAGATGATTTGATAAAGGAAAAGATTATTTCCCAAGATGTCTTTGAAAAAATTAAAGAAGAAATTAGCGTTTATTAATACCCAAAGTAAAATTTTCCTTCTTATTTTACTTTGTTTTGTGCCTTTTTATTTTTGTCGTCTGTATTTTCTCCCAAAAGTAATTTTACCAGAAGAAAAGCCAGTGAAAATTCGAGGAATGGTAGTTCAGCAACCATATCTAAAAGGATCATATCAAATCATTAGGTTAAATTCTGTCTTAGTAATGACTGGACGTTTCCCAGGATATTTTTATGGTGATCATTTAGAGGTTATTGGCAGCTTTAAAAAACAACTGCTAGGTCCCTTTAATTATTATTATTTATCGGTTTTTCCATCCATTAAGAAGATTGAAGAGGAGGATAGTTTAATTAATAAAACAGTTTTTAAGAAACTTCTTTTTAAAACTAAAGGACAAATAAAAAAGGGATTAGCGGTCTTTTACCAGAGCCTCATGCTAGTTTACTCTTAGGAATTCTTTTGGGTATGAAAAGTCAAATCCCTCTTGATTTTTGGCAAGCTTTGCGGAAAACAGGTACGTTGCATCTAGTTGTAGCCTCGGGGCAAAATGTTTCAATGGTCTCAGGTTTTTTAATTCAGAGTCTCATCCATTTCTTAAATAGGAAACAGACAATTCTTGTGGCCAGTTTAGGAATAATTATCTATGTTTTGATGGTTGGTTCTGAAGCTCCAGCTATGAGGGCGGGTATAATGGCCATTTTAGCTTTTTCAGCTCAACTTTCAGGCAGGGAAGCTTACTCATTAAATATTCTTTTTTTTAGTGCTTTGTTTATGCTTGTTTTTTCTCCTCTACTTTTATTTGATATTGGTTTTCAGCTTTCCTTTATGGCTACCTTGGGTATTTTGGTTATTTATCCTTTACTCAAAGCCAAGAGATTGTTTTCTTGTCCTATCTTGGGTGATGGATTAGGAGTAACTGTTGCTGCTCAGATAACCACATTACCTATTTTATTGGTTAATTTTGGACAAATAAGCTGGTTATCTCCTTTTATCAATATGTTAGTTATCCCAACGATTCCTTTTATTATGATTTTAGGTAGTGGAATGGCCTTTTTAGGTTTATTTAGCAATCTTCTATCGCAATTGCTAGCTTACTTTGCCTGGCTATTCTTAAATTATTTTATAAAAGTGGTTAATTTCTTTGGTGATTTATCCTTTGTTAGTTGGGAATTGGATAAACTTTCGGGTTGGTGGGCGATTGGTTATTATCTTCTTTTGTTTTTAATTTTATTAAGGAAAAACATTTATGACCGAGGCAGACTTAATTAGAAAACCATTCTTTTGGCTTAGCCTAGCTTTAATTTTGCTTTTTATCTTTGCTTTTTCTTTACCTGATAATCGTCTTCATATAATTTTTTGTCAGGTTGGGCAAGGAGATGCGATTTTAATTAACTATAAAGATAAACAGATTTTAGTTGATGGTGGCCCCAACAAAGATGTTTTGAATTGTTTGGGTAGGAATATGCCCTTTTGGGATCGGAATTTAGAAATGGTTATCCTAACTCACCCAGAGAAGGATCATTTCACCGGTTTGATAGATGTTTTTGAAAATTACAAGATAGATTATTTTGTCTCAACAGAAGTTTCAAATAACTCTTTAGGTTTTAAAGAATTCCAAAAGGTTCTTTTAGAAGAAAATTATCTTTCTTATAATCCTCAGGAAGGGGATAGAATTAAGATTGATTCTTTAGAATTTTTATTTCTATGGCCAAGGTTAAAAATGGATGATGAAAATTATACTGGTAAGAACTTAAATGAAATTTCCGTTGTCTTCCAACTCTCTTTTAAAAAATTTGATGTTTTATTCACGGGAGATATATCAAGTAAGACAGAAGAATCCTTGGAAGTATCTGAAATAGAGATATTAAAAGTCGGCCATCATGGAAGCAAGTATTCTACTAGTAATATTTTTTTAGATAAGATAAAGCCTAAATTGGCCGTTATTTGTGTTGGTAAGAATAGTTTTGGACATCCACACCCAGATGCTTTGGATAGACTAAAGAAACGTTCTATAAAAACTCTCAGAACAGACGAGAGTGAAGTAAGAGTAATAACGAATGGTTATCATTATCAGATATTTCCTTCTCTTCTTGAGTGATAAAATAACTAATGATATACTGCAAGTTAATGATCAAAGACAAGATAAAAGAAGATTTAAGTGAAGTCCTTAGAAAACTACAAATCAAACCTGATAGCCTGGAACTAGAACATCCATTAGATTCTAATAATGGCGATTTTGCCACCAATATCGCCCTAAAAGTCAAGAAAGAAGAATTTCCTATCCCTTTTGATTTAGCTGATAAGATTATTGCGACTTGGCGTGCTTCTGGTCTACCAGATTATGTGTCTAAAATTGAAATAGCTAAACCTGGTTTTATTAATATCTGGTTAGAGAATAATTTTCTTATCACTCAATTAAAAGAGGCGCTAGAAGGTAAAGAAAGATATGGTTCTTCCGACCTAGGGAAAGGGAAAACGGTTGTTATTGATTATTCTTCGCCTAATATTGCTAAACCTTTTGGGGTTGGACACCTACGTTCAACGGTGATTGGTCAGGCAATCTATAATCTTTATAAATTTTCAGGTTATGAAGTTGTAGGTATTAATCATTTAGGTGATTGGGGAACTCAGTTTGGGAAGTTGATAGTAGCTATTAAGAGATGGAATAAAGGAAATATTAATGATTTAACATTTGAAAAGCTTGAAAAACTTTATATTAAGTTTCATAGTCAGGTAGAAAAAAGGCCTGAATTAGATGATGAAGCAAGATTATGGTTTAAAAAACTGGAAGATAAAGATCAAGAGGCAAGAAAGATCTGGAAGGCCTGTATTGATATTTCACTAAAAGAATTTGATCATATTTATGGTCTTTTAGGAGTAAAGATTGATCATAATATTGGTGAGAGTTTTTATGATGATAAGACGGAAGCAGTTATTTCTTTGGCTAAAAAGAAAAAAATAGCCAAAAAGAGTCAAGGTGCACTAATCGTTGATCTTTCCGAATTAAATATCCCTCCAGCTATTCTTCTTAAGTCTGATGGGGCAACAACTTATGGAACAAGAGATTTAGCCTGTATTGCTTATCGAAAGAAACGTTGGCAACCTGATTTATTTGTTTATGAAGTTGGTTCAGATCAAAATTTACACTTAAAGCAAGTTTTTGCTGTGGCTGTAAAATTAGGTTATGGAGAGTTAAATAAATTTGTTCATGTAAGTCATGGTCTGATACGTTTAGAGGGGGGTAAAATGAGTACGAGGAAGGGTAAAACAGTTCATTTAGAGAAAATTTTAGAGGAGTCTATTAAAAAAGCTTCCAAAATTATAATCTCTTCAAAGAACAAGAAGAAATTATTAAAGAAAGAACAAGAAGAAATCGCCCAGATGGTTGGGGTTGGGGCTGTTAAATACTTCGATTTAATGCATCACCATTCTAGTGATATTGTTTTTAATTGGGAAAAGATGTTTGTTTTAGAGGGTAATTCAGCTCCTTACCTTCAATACACCTTTGCTCGTTGTCAGAGTATAATTAATAAAGAAGGAAAAGAAGTAATCTTTCCAGAAGACATAACCCATTTGAGACTCGAGAAAGAGGAAGAAACACTTTTACGCACCTTATATAAGTTTCCAGAAGTGATTGAAGAGGCCAAGGACAAATTTTCTCCCAACTTACTTTGTAGTTATCTTTTTGACTTAGCTCAGAAATATAATACCTTTTACAATAAACACTCTATCTTGGGAGCAGACAATCTTCATTCAGTCGAATTTAGGTTATCTTTAACGGCTGCTATTAGTTATATAATCAAAAATGGGTTAACTTTACTTGGTATTGATACTCCAGAAAGAATGTAATTCTTATGTATAGTTTGACAGAGAAATATACAGATAAAGTTTTGGAAACTATGAAGCAAATGGGGAAGAAAGTTGATTATTGGGATGTGCGTCTTGGTGATAGTCAGAAAACAAGAATATTTTATAGATCAAAAGACTTAGAGCAAATTTCTTTTCCAAAAGTTTTTGGTGGTAGTGTACGTGTTTATGGTAATGGGGGATGGGGTTTGGCGACTTTTACAGATATAGACGGGTTTAAAAAAGCGGCTAAACAAGCGGTTGAATCGGCGGTGTTATTTAAAAAAAAGAAAGTAATTTTTAGTCCAATTAAACCTGTCAAAAAAGTGATTCTTTCTAATGATGGCAGAAAAGATTTTCTTTCTATCAAAACCGCCGAAAAAATTAAACTTTTAGATCACTATCGTGACCGTATCTGGCAAGAAAAAACAGCTTTAATTAAAAGCAATATATCATATTTTGATTCTCTTTCTAAAAAGCTTTTTATATCTTCAGAAGGTTCGATAATAGAGCAAGAGATCCCCAGACTCAGGTGTAGTGTTTATTTAACAGCCAAAAAAAATGATGGAATTCAAAATTACAGTAAAGGTCTATCATTTACGAATTTCAAAGACTTAAGAGATAAAGATCTAAGAATAAAAAAAGCGATTGGAATAGTGAATTCCTTGGTTGATGCACCTCCAGCCAAAGGGGGAGAGTATCCAGTCGTTATTGATGGTAAGTTAGCTGGAGTCTTTGCTCATGAGGCTTTTGGTCATCTAAGTGAGGCAGATTCGCTTATTAATGATCCCCAACTTAAAAAGATGATGGTAAAGGGAAGTCGTTTCGGGAATAAAAATATTACTATTTTTGACGATCCTAATGCAGGAAGTTGGGGAGGATATGATTACGATGATGAGGGAATAAGTCCCCAAAAGGTAATTTTATTAAATAGGGGAATTCTGCAAGGAAGATTACATACTCGAGAAACAGCCGCTATTTTGGATGAAGAACCTAACGGACACGGTAGGGCTGGGGATGTTCGTTCAATACCATATCCGAGGATGGGAACAACTTGTATTAAGAATGGTACTTTAAGTCAAAAAGATTTAATTTCCGATATTAAGCATGGTTATTATTGTTTAGGTTTCATGGCGGGGATGACTGATTATGGTAATTTTACCTTCACAGCTATGTATGGTTATGAAATTGTGAAAGGAGAATTAAAACAAATGGTTAGGGATATTAAAATTAGTGGTAATTTGTTTAAAACCCTTAATGAAATAGAAGGTGTTGGAAAGGATTTGGAAGAAGTTCCCGGGATGTGTGGTAAGTGGGGTCAAACAATTCCTGCTGGCACGATAGCACCTTCTTTAAAATTAGGTAAAGTATTGATAATGGGAGTATAAGATGGAAGATCATATTTTTGAAAAATTTTCTGACTCAGCACAAAAATTACTTAAAAAAGCCAAAAATAAATTTGGTCAAGCGGAAGTAATAACAGGAGTTAATAATAATGTTTTGGTTATTTTTGAGAATGGAAAGTTAAATAAGGTTATCCAAACAAATGATAATGCTATCTTGGGTTTAAGGATAACTGATAAAGGGTGTTTAGGTTTAACTGGTAGCTTAAAGATACCTAATGTTTCTCAATTAATGAAAGAAGGAGAGGTTTCTGCTCATTATGGAACAAAATCTTTTTTTAATTTTCCTAATAATCCAACTGGGGTTTTGGCGAAACCTAAAATTTTTGACGATGATGTTCCTCAAACCTCAATAAAAAAAATTGTTTTGGGAGCAAACAAGGCCCTTGATTGTTTAAGAAGAGACCTTTCTGATTTTACTCCAGAAGCCCTAGTTTTTCACTGGAGCTGGGGAAAAGTAAGAATAATTAACAGCTCTGGACTTGACTTGTCTAGAAGTGGGACACAAACAGAAATGTCTTTAGAAGTTGCCAAAAGAAAAGAAAACGATTTTTTTACCATAGAGTCGGATAGAAATAGTAGGAAATGGGAGAGTAAAGTTCTAGATTTAGTTGATGAAGTTAAGATAAAAGCCTCTTTAGGTAAAAAGATTGTCAACATTTCTGAAGCTTCCCCCTTGATCGTTTTTAGCCCAGAAGCAGTTGGTTCTCTGATTAGTTATCTTTCTTATTCATTAAATGGGAGGGTTGTTAATGATCGTTCTTCAAGACTGCTTGGCAAGTTAGGTAAGAGATTGTTTGATAAAAGAATAAACCTAACGGATAGCCCTTTAGAAGATTTTAGACCTTCAAGTTTATCTTTTGATGACGAAGGCACTCCCACAAGTAACCAGCCCCTTATCAATAATGGTGTTGTTTCTAGCTTTTTATATGATCTTCAGGAAGGCGGTAAGGCTGGAGTAAAATCAACGGGGTCAGGTTCAAGAGGTTCTGTTTATAGTAATGTTTCTCCGGTTTCTTCAAACCTTATTCTTTCTGGAGGTAAAAAGCCTTGGAATTCTATTCTGAAAGGGATTAAAAAAGGTATTTTAGTTCATTCTTTTATTGGAGAAGGACAGGGGAACATGGCTAATGGTGATTTTTCTTTAAGTATCCAATTGGGTTATTTTATAAACAATGGTGAAATAGTAGGTAGAGTTAAGAATTTAGGTATTGCGGGGAATGTTTTTAAATTACTAAAGGAAGGAATTGTTGATTTGAGTAAAGAAACAGAATGGCATGGCTCTCTAAGTGCTCCTTATCTAGTCCTTGATGGGGTTAGTTTAACCGCTATGAGCTAACCTAGTGTTCCCGGAAGGAGTCGAACCTTCATCGGCGGTTTAGGAAACCGCTACTCTATCCGTTGAGCTACGGGAACAGATGTTTTTATTTTACCAGAAATCAAATCTTCTAACGCGCATGAAAGCAATACTGAACGATTAAGCACGATCTGCTCTTTTTGATTTAGTTTGTCAGCTGTCATACGGATAGTCTTTGTTTGAATGGTATTTCCCAATATGATGTTATTTGTTTTTTTAAGATAATCATAATTTTTCTTATAAAAAAGGGTTATGTATTGCTTGGCTCGATCGCTTGCTTTTTGTCCGTTTGCAGTGTGGATTATTGGAATAAGATTATTATCTATTTTAGTTAGGATCTTCCCCTCTCTGAATTTAAACCAATAGTCGCTAGTAGTGTATATGATTCTTACATGATGATCTTCTTCAGTATTATAGGTATACACAAAGGAATAATTGCCGCTATCAAAATCTTGGTGAATAGATATCTCGCATAGATCGGTAACTGTGTGGATATTGTATGATTCTACTAATCGCAGATAGCTTTCATGCCATTGAACAAGCCAATTCTTAATATAATTTTGATCCAAAAAAAGCGGTAATAAATCCTGTCGCAGGTTTTTATTGTTTACCTTGTTCATTTGCAGTGTTAATCGATCAAAAAGGGCGCGCAAATCCGAAATATCAACATTCTTGGCGGTTAGATAATCCAAGTTGGGGATGATTTTTTTCTCCATATACCAGAGGAGGTCATAAATATCACGTCCTTTTTCTTCATATACCGCCTTGCCAACACCTCTTGTTCCTCTAAGGAGAATAGCGGCGATTTTACTCCCCATAAGGGCAGACATATTGTAGGTTTTAATCACAAAGGAAAGTTGATCGTGATTAATAGGGAACCTTTCTATAACTGTTTTGGGAGCAACAAAGTGATTAAGATCAATTTTAATATGTATCTGCTTTGAATGATAATCGATTCCCAGTTCTTGCCCGATTATAAATTTTAGCAAGATCCCTCTATCTTTGCTAATTTTAATAGTAAGCGTATCAGTTACTAAATCATAGTTTTTTGAGAAATGGTGTTCTATCTCTTTTTTGAGGTTATTTAAAAACAGTTTTGTACACGCTTGATCAATTTCAAAATCCAAATCAACAGACATGCGATTGAGGCCATAACAGATTCGGAGCGCGGACCCGCCGTACATAATCCATTTGCTGTATTTTGGATGGTGATAGATAAAATCGAGTACATAGTACTGAATTTCCTCTTTTGCGCTGTTGCGCAGTATTTCAGCACTAGCTAATCCCTTCTCCTCAAGGGTATCAAGTTTTTGTTTTAGGGTAATAAGAATTTGTTTATTCATTCTATTTGAGATAGTTTTTTATAGTTGTGTAGAAATTATTCTGCTCTTTTTTATCCATTTCATCAATGTCAATTCGTAAATCGTTAAGTAATGTTTCTATTTGATTAAAATGTATGCCCTTAAACTGATTGGTTTTAAAATATATGAGATCAAAAAGTGCCTTTGAAGGGGAGGCAATAAAAAAATCAAAAGTTCCTTTAACAAGAGAAAAATTGGAAAAGAGGTCTTTCTTTATAGAATGATACATAAAATTTCCTGCCTTATTGTGATAGCTCCTAGTAATTTTGGGTGTTACTGATGTAATAATATGAATGGCTTCTGTGGTAAGGTCGTAGTACTGCAATGCCGTCCACGAACTCACGTAAGAAGGCTGCCGCAGAATATTCGCAAGGTAGAATGTATAGGAAATATCGCTTTTATTACTTTTAAAACAATCAGCCGTAATGTACATTCCCTTTTTTAATTGAATTAGTTCTTTGCGCGCCAAAGACTGGCTGATGTAAGCATCGACTGTTCCTTTTTTAAGGTTGTACTGCTCACTGAGCTGATAAATGGTTTTCTTATTGAAATATGAAAGATTTTTCAATCGCTCAATAAGGATTTCTCTGTATTTCATAATTATGATGATATGATACTAATTGTGAAATACAAAGTCAAGTATTAAATCGGTATCTAGCGTAAAGAAATTGAGTAAAGGTTGTTAGGAGTTTCCTTGCTTAAAGAAGTTAAAACAAGGATTTTACTAGATGAAGGGAAGGGAAAAGCGAAAGAGTTTTCAAAAGGACCAGAATAGACATCAGTAAAATTGCCTCCATCGTATTCAACGATACTTATTCTATCTTCCTGGACAACAAAGAGATTTTTAGAGGTAGGGAACCAAGAGATTTTAGGGAATATTTCGTCTTCTTGAGGGGTATCCATAATAAAAAAATTACGGTCTTCTTTGACATCATAAACATATAGTTTTCCAGGTTTAATTTCTCTTGCTTGAGTTTGGCTACTAGCTCCTGGGAAGGTAGGAATAATATCCTTAGGGATATGAGCAGAATCAGTCGCAGTATAAAGAATTTTTGTCTCATCAGAGGAAAACATGATGTTATCGGTTGAATTGTTAAATATTTCTAGCAAT
>FUWD012888541.1_pt1 | contig 13333 bp, 15 predicted proteins | sample 1063281 | NCBI WGS metagenome assembly FUWD01 (sample SAMEA79048168, study PRJEB19326) | metagenome | biome: marine
CTATAATTGTACCTTAATCTAGGTCAATTTTCATATCTGACAAATGTAAATTTCAAAAGTTTCAGTGGATAAATGTATGTCTCTAATAAAAAATAACACTGAAATTATCATTGATAAACAACATGATCCAAAAATAATTCTTGCTACAAAAATCATATCTAGATAGAGAGCAAAAACAGTTAGCATATTAAACAAAAAACCAAAGCTTGCGCATCCAAGTGTATATTTTAACCACTTAACTCTTCCGTTTAAATCTATTAACTGTTTTTCCCACTCTGGTGGAATATGTTTTTCCCAGACATATTCATCATGTATTTTTCTTATTAAATTGCTAAGCGTATGAAAACGGTTGCCATAAACACTCATAAGCAAAGGTATTGCCGGAAACATTAATGCAGTTACAGTGTAATCTATATTCATACGAATCAATTTGATTATGAATCTAGGCTTTGTTATTTACAAGTAAATTATAATGCAAAACATAAAATTAATAATCGAATTAACTAGGCTAAATAAGCCAATCGGTTTTATGTTGCTTTTTTGGCCTTGTCTTTGGGGTCTTACACTTTCGTATGATTTTGATTTAACATTAGATGTTTTTATTTTTTATGGACTTCTTTTTATTTCAGGTTCTGTTTTAATGAGGTCTGCAGGATGTATAGTTAACGACATATGTGATAAAAATTTTGACAAACTAGTTGAGAGAACCAAAAATAGACCCATCGCATCAGGCAAAATTTCAATAAGATTGGCAATTATTTATGCTGCCGTCCTATGTATTATTGCATTTCTAGTTTTAATTAATTTTAACAAATTTACGATTTTGATGGCTTTGATCTCTATGCCCTTTGCCTTTACATATCCTTTGATGAAAAGATTCACGCATTGGCCTCAACTATTTTTAGGCATTACATTTAACTATGGTCTCGTTTTAGCTTGGATTTCAATAAAAAATGATATTTCTCTAATTCCTATAATGTTCTATTTAGGAGCCATATTTTGGACACTGGGTTACGACACTATATACGGATATCAAGATATAAAGGATGATGAAATAATAGGAGTTAAATCAACTTCGATAAAATTTAAAAACAATCCGAAGAAATTTATTTTAATTTGTTATTTAACTTTTATCGCCGCGTTAATTTTAATTGGTCTGCTAATGAAATTTAATTTATTTTATTTCTTATTTTTAATTATTCCAATCCTTCAATTAATTTTTTCTCAAATATATAAATTAAATGTAAATGATCCATTGAATTGCTTGGCTAAATTTAAAAGCAACAATTTTTTAGGATTAATAATTTTTGTAAATTTATTGATTGGTAAAATTATATAAAATGAACAATATTGAAATTTTAAAAAGATTATACAAAGATTATACAAGAAAATATTTAAATAAAATTTTTTTAGCCGTTTTTTTTTCAATTTTAGTTGCGGGAAGTACTTCTGCAACAGCCTGGCTTTTAGATCCTGCTATTGAAAAAATATTTATCAACAAGGACCAAACTTTAATATTAGTAATACCTTTTTTTATAATTGTTGCATTTGCAACGAAAGGCATTTCATTATACTTCGCAAAAGTTCTAATGATCATTGTTTCCGAAGAAGTTAAAAAAAAAATTCAAACAGATATGTTATCTTCTTTCATTAAAGCGGATACTGAATTAATCGAGAATAAACATTCTGGTAAGTATGTTTCAAATCTAAATTATGATGTAAGTCAAATTACACATATGCTGAGTTCTTCATTATTAAATATTTTTAAAGATAGTTTAACGCTAATTGGTCTATTAACGGTGATGTTTATTCAAAATTGGAGACTTTCTCTCATTGCTATTATTATGATTCCAATAGCATCTATAACTGCAAAAAAATTAGGAAAAAGAATTACCAAAGTTACAACTGAAGCTCAAGAGAGATCGGGAGATCTTAATAAATATCTAATTGACTTATTTAAAAATCATAAAATTATTAAAATTTTTCAAAGGGAAAATTTTGAATCCGCAAGATCTGAAAAATTTGTAAATAAATTAAAAGAAAAACAAATTAAAATATTTACTGTTTATATTAGAGCAACACCAATAATGGAAATTTTAACCGGAATTATGATAGCAATATTAATATTTTACTCTGGAAAACTAATTATGACTGGACAGCTAAGTATCAATAACTTTTTCTCATTTTTGGCTGCAATGATGCTGGCTTATCAACCTGTTAGATCTTTAGCCACTATAAATATTGGTATTGGTCAAGGCTTGTCCGCAGGGAAAAGAATACTACCAATAATAGATGCGAAAGTAAAAATATCTAAGAATGAAAGTGGAAAAAAACTTTTGCTAAATAATGGTTCAATTAAATTTAATAACGTATCATTTAACTATTTATCAAACACTGAAAATAAAGTTTTAAAAAATATAAATATTGAAATTAATGGTGGAAAAATGACTGCATTAGTTGGTCATAGTGGATCTGGCAAATCTACAATGCTTAATTTAATACCTAGAATTTATGATCCTATAAATGGAAATATATTGGTTGATGAAGAAGATATTAAAAACATAAATCTAGATTCACTAAGGAAGGAAATTTCTATTGTTGATCAAAATACTACGCTTTTTGATGACACTGTCTTGAATAACATAAAATATGCAAAACCAACTGCTTCAAAAGATGAAGTTGTAAAAGCTTCAGAACTTGCGATGTGCTCGGACTTTATTAGTAAGTTAGAAAATGGATTCGATACAATGATTGGTGAAAATGGAGTAAAGTTATCAGGAGGTGAAAAGCAAAGATTATCAATTGCAAGAGCATTTCTCAAAGATAGCAAAATTATACTTTTAGATGAGGCAACATCATCATTGGACTCTGATACAGAGGAAAAAATTCAAAAAGCTCTCGCTAAATTAACATCAAATAAAACTACAATTGTCATAGCGCATAGATTATCGACAATTTTAAATTCTGATAAAATCTATGTTCTTGATAAAGGTTCTGTGGTTGCTCAAGGAAAACATGATCAACTACTAAATTCTTCAAATATTTATAAAAATTTTTATAACAAACAGATTAAAAATAATTAATGTTTTTTATTTATGAAGTTTTGGGATTAATTTTAATTATATTTTCTCCAATAATATTTTTTATAAGAATTATCGTAGGTAAAGAAGACCCCAAAAGATTTTTAGAAAAATTTTGTATATATTCAAAAAGATTTAAAATAAGAAAAACAATCTGGCTACATGGTTCTAGCGTAGGGGAAATTTTAAGTGTAATTCCAATTATTAATGTACTAGAAAAAAATAAAAAAATAAAAAAAATAATATTAACATCTTCAACAACTAGTTCTGCATTAATATTTTCAAAGTATAAATTTAAAAAAACAACTCATATTTACTTTCCAATTGATACGAATTATTTAACTAAAAAATTTATTAAATATTGGAAACCGCAAATAGCTCTATTTATAGACTCTGAAATTTGGCCAAACATGTTTAATAATTTAAAAATAAATAACATTCCAATAATTTTATTAAATGGAAGAATTACTAAAAAGAGTTTTAAAAGATGGATGAAATTTCCATATTTTGCAAAAAAAAATTTTAGCAAAATATCTCTAGCAATGCCTCAGAACAACGAAACCTCAAAATATTTAAAAACATTGGGTGTAAAAAAAATTAAAATTGTTGGAAATTTAAAATATTTTGGTCAATCAAAAAAATTATTAGATAAAAATACAAAAAAACTTTTTAAAAATAGATTAATTTTCTGTGCCGCAAGCACTCATTATAATGAAGAATTATTTATAGGAAAAATACATAAAGAATTGAAATTAAAATATAATAATTTATTAACTATTTTAATTCCAAGACATGCAAACAGATCGAACTCTATAGCTAATGAACTTGAGAATATTGGTTTAAAAATAATAACTAGATCTTCAAAGCAAAAAATTTCTAAAAACACAGACATATATATTGCTGATACCTATGGCGAAACTTCAAAATTTTATGGATTATCAAATATCACTTTTCTAGGCGGGTCGCTTGTGCCTCATGGAGGACAAAACCCTCTAGAGCCTGCAAGGATGGGAAGTTACATTTTGCACGGTCCAAATATACAAAATTTTAAAGAAGTTTATAATATGCTTTCAAAACTAAACATTTCATCAAAAATAAATAGTGTTTTCAGTATGAAAAAAATTGTTAATAAAAAAATTAAATATAAGCAACCCCTAAAAGTGAATCAAAAATTAAATATGATAGGCAATGATATTCCTTAAAAAAAACCTAAATGAAATAAATAAATATCTATAATGAAGGTTAATAGACCATTATTTTGGAATAATATAAATTTAATTTCAATTTTATTATACCCTTTAAGTTTAATAACATTTTTAATAAATATTATTAAAAAAATTCCAAATAAAAGAAATTTTAAAATTAAATCTATTTGTGTTGGAAATCTGTATGTTGGCGGAACTGGTAAAACACCTTTATCAATTAAAATAAATAATATTTTAAAAAAAAAATATAAAACAGTATTTATTAAAAAAAAATATTCTGATCAAATAGACGAGCAAAATATTTTAAAATCTTATGGGAATCTAATATGCACAAAACATAGAGATAATGCTCTTAAAATTGCTACTAAACAAAAATATGATGTGGCAATTTTAGATGATGGTCTTCAGGATAAAAGTTTAAATTATAATATCGCTATTGCTTGTTTTAATAGTTCGGATGGAGTTGGAAATAGTTTTTTAATACCTTCGGGACCTTTAAGAGAAAATGTTTCTGAAATAAAAAATTATGATGCCGTTTTTTTAAATGGTGAAAAAAGTAATAAAAAATTTTCAAAATATTTAAAAAAACTAAATAATAATGTAAAAGTATTTGAAGCAAAATATGTTCCAACAAATTTAAGATCATTTAATCTCAATAAAAAATTTTTATTCTTTTGTGGATTGGGAAATCCATCAGAATTCGAAAGAACTTTAAAAAAATATAAATTTAAAATTAAAGAAAAATTTATATTTCCAGATCATTATAATTTTCCCGACACAGATATTGTTAGTATAAAAAAATTAGCTAAAAGAAAAAAATTAAATATAATTACTACTGAAAAAGATTATTTAAGATTAAATAAAAAAAATAGAAAAAATGTTAAATTCCTTAAAATAGATTTAAGCATTAAAAATATGAAAAATTTCTCAAAATTTTTAATTGAAAGATTATGAAAAAATTAATTTATTTAGTTGAGTTTATATTTGTTTATATTTTTTTCATATTTTTTAAATTATTAGGATATAAAATCTCATCTAATTTAGGATTTATAATAGGTAAACTTTTTGGTCCTATGTTTAGATCAAAAAAATTAATAGTAGAAAATCTAAAAAAATCTAATATTTCTCTTAAACAAAATTATAAACAGGTAGCTGGTAATGTTTTGGGAAATTATGGAAGAATTTTTTCAGAGTATCCTTATTTAAAAAGTTTCAGAAATGGCGGACTTAATAATTTTATTGAAATAGATGGCAAAAATCATTTAGAAAATATTAGAAAAGAAAAAAAAAGAGTAGTTTTTGTATCAGGACATTTTAATAATTTTGAATTAATGGCTATGCAAATTGAAAAGGCTGGAATTGAATTGTCTGCTATTTATCGCCCTCTTAATAACATTTTTCTTAACAAAATTATGGAAAAAATTAGAACAAAATATATTTGCAAAAATCAAATCAAAAAAGGAAGAACAGGTACAAGACAAATAATTAAAAATTTAAAAAAAGGATGTTCAATAGCCTTAATGATTGATCAAAGAGTTAGGGAAGGATCAAAAGTAAAATTTTTTGGTGATCTGGCTACAACCACTACCATTCCAGCTCAACTGATAAAAAAATACAAATGTGAACTTGTTCCAATTTATATTGAAAGAAAAGAAAAATATTACTTTAAAATGCACATTTCTAAACCTATAAAAGTAAACTCAAAAAAAACTACTGAAGATATAACTTTGTTTTTAAATACAGTTTTAGAAAAAATGATATTAAAAAACCCAGATCAGTGGATTTGGACACATGATAGGTGGAAAAAATAATTTATTTTTTTATTAACTTTTCTTTTTTTATTGAAGCCTCAATATAAGAATAATACGGTTCTTGTTCATCAACATTCCAATAAGTTAAATTTTCTATAAGTATTTTTTTACCTGAAATTGCACATATAACATGATCTCCATTTTCTATAATTTCAAAGTTGTTTGGCAAATACTTTAATTTAGCTAACTTGTTTTTCATTTTTAAGATATATAAATAATTATATGAAAATTGCAATTCTAGGAAGTGGTGGTAGAGAACATGCGATAGCATTGCAAATTTCAAAATCAAAAAAACTTAGAAAACTTTATTGTATACCAGGAAATGCAGGAACTAGCTTAATTTCAAAAAATATAAATTTAAAATTAGATAGTTTTAATGAAATTTATAATTTTCTTAAAGATAAAGAAATTGATTTAGTTATAGTTGGTCCTGAGAAACCGTTGGTTGATGGAATAGTTGACTATCTAAACAAAAAAAATATTAAAGTATTTGGACCTAATCAAAAAGTTTCCCGACTTGAAGGTTCAAAAATTTTTACAAAGAAAATTTGTGAAAAGTATAGTATTCCAACTGCCAATTTTGGAATTTTTAAAAACAAAGAAGATACTTTTAAATTTTTACAGAATAGAAAAATGCCTTTAGTAATAAAGGCAGATGGTTTAGCTGCCGGCAAAGGAGTTTACATATGTAATGATATGGAAAGCTCAAAAAATGCTGTTTCAGAAATATTTAATGGAAAATTTGGTAAAGCAGATCAAATATTAGTAGAAGAATTTTTGGAAGGTGACGAAATGAGTTATTTTATTATTTCTGATGGATTAAGTTATAAAAGTTTTAATACTGCTCAAGATCATAAAAGAGTTGGAGAGGGTGATACAGGGAAAAATACGGGCGGCATGGGAGCTTATTCTCCATCCAAACTTATTAATCATGATTTGGAAAAAAAAATTATTAGTAAAATTATAAAACCAACTTTAGAAGCAATTGAAGATATGGAGCAAAAATATAATGGATTTTTATATGCTGGTCTCATGATAAAAGATGATGAACCTTATTTGATTGAATACAATGTAAGAATGGGAGACCCTGAATGTCAGACAATTTTACCTCTATTAAAAACAGATTTATTAGATTTAATAATAGCGTGTTGTAACAATAATCTTAAAGAGCAGAACATTGATTGGCATGAAAAAAAAAGCCTATGTATAGTATTGTGTTCTAAGGGCTATCCAGAGAGTTATAAGAAGAATATTGAAATACCAAATTTAAAAAATTTAGAGCTAAATAAAAATAATTTTATCTATCATGCGGGAACTAAAATATCAGATGATACAATTCATGCGGTGGGCGGAAGAGTGTTAAACTTTGTTTCTATTTCAGATAATTATTTAGATTCTAGAAATGAAGTAATTGATCAAATAAAAAAATTAAATTGGAAAAATGGATTTTACAGATCTGACATAGGTTATAAAGTAATTGATAAATGAGAATTATTGGAGGAAATTTAAGGGGCAAGAAAATTCTTTCACCAACTGATAAATCAACTAGACCATTAAAAGATATAGTAAGAGAGTCAATTTTTAACATAATTGAACATTCAAAAAATGAATTTGTTAATTTAAATAGTGCAAAAGTTCTAGATTTATTTTCTGGTACAGGTTCATTTGGAATAGAATGTTTATCTAGAGGAGCAGAAAAGGTTATCTTTTTTGAAAATTATGCAAACTCGATTAAAGTCTTAAGAAAAAACTTAGATTTATTAAAATTAAATAAATATTCAAAAATAATTGAAAAAGACTCTTATAATATTTCTCAATCTCAACTTAATTTAAAAAACTTTGATTTAATATTTTTAGATCCGCCTTTTAAAGATAATAAAATAAATCAATTAATAGAAATAATTAAAAAAATGAAAATTACTTCTAAAGACACATTAATTATAATACATAGAAATAAAAAGAATTACTGAAAATATTTCTAAAGATTTAATTATATCTAAAGAAAAAAATTATGGATTATCAAAAATTATTTTTGGAAAAATTTCCTAAATTAATATTTTTCTTGTCTCATTTTTTATTAGCTCTACCTCGGGCTGATTAAAAGGATTAACTTTTAACAAGTGCCCTAACAGAATCGTCTCTAATATAAAAAAACAGAATAGTTCACCTAGGGTATCTTCGCTCCTATTAATAATTTCAATACTCCTAAAAGGAATTTTTTTTCTTCTAAATACATTTTCAGTAGCTTTTTTTTGAGAATCTAAAATTTTATATATATTTTTATTTTTTAATATTGAATATTTTTCAAATAAATTTGAGTTATTTAATTTTTGAGAATTTTTTTCTTTAACACTAAAAAATGTATAAAAATTATTTTTTGGTCCATCCAAATACAATTGCAACAAACTGTGATTATCTTTTGGCATCGAAGATACTATTGGGAATATTCCTTTTCCATTTTTACCTAGGCTTTCGGCTACAAGTTGTTGATACCATTTAAATAAATTATCTGATTTTTCATCGTAATTTAATATAACTGAATTTGTTTTTCCTTGTTTAATATGATCAATAATTGAAATTACATTTTCAATTAAAGTATTAATAAAATATTTATTTTTGATTAAATAATTAAATCTTTTAAATTTTTTTTCATTAAGTCCCATTAACTCTACAGGCAACATTCCTGTCTCTGACAATACTGAATATCTTCCACCTATATAATTCTTGTGCTCAAATATTTCCGCTTTTAATTTTCTTGCTAACAATGATAGAAAATTATTTTTTTTCTCACATAAAATTACATTTTTATTTTTTTTTTGCTCCTGTAATAACAAATTAAAATTAGATATAGTTTCAAGTGTATTGCCTGATTTTGATATAATTAGATTAATATTTTTTTCATTAGTTTTTGGCATACTTTTAAATTGTAAATTATTATAAAAAAAAAATTTTTTTCTTACTTTGTGTTTTAGAAAATCATAAATTGCCTCCGCTCCAAGTATAGATCCTCCCATTCCAACTAAATTGACTTTTGAAAAACTTTTAAATGATTTAATATTTTTTTTTGATAGCTATATTTAAATTTGTTAGTCAACGAGTTCAGTAATGGGTATTTTTCAAGCAAAGCTTTGTCTTTAATGATATTTCTTAATATTTTATTAGTTTTCGGATTTTTATTCCTTATAAAATTTTTAAATTTTATGTTTTTAGTAAACATTTAATTATTGAATTTTTTTCATAATAGTACTTTCTAAATCCGATGAATTATCACTATCATTTGAACCTGGTGTGCCACAATCTTCAATATTTACAGATGTATCACAATCTTCAATATTTAAAAGATCCTTGACTTCTTTATTGTCGCTAAAAGTTTCAGGTGAAACTTCTTGACTTCCTGGAACTGGAAGCTTTTCAAAATCAGGAGGCATTGCCAATGGATTTTTTTTTTCTACTAAAAATTCATCACTTTGCTCAGATCTTTTTTTTCCTTCAAGAGCGTCTTTTGTGGCTTGGCAAGAGTATAATAAGATTGAAAAAAAAATTATTACTGAAACAGTTAATTTATTTTTTATCATTTTGTTTTTCATAATTTAAAAATTCAGCCAATATAAGACAAATTATACCTAAAGTAATGAATATATCCGCAACATTAAAGATAAACCAGTGATAACCATTATAATTCAAATCTATAAAATCAGGAACCGCACTATAATAATATCGATCAAATAAATTTCCGCATGAACCACCTAATATTATGGCTAAAAAGTAAGTCTTTGGATCTTTTTCCTTATATATTAAATATATAATAATTAAATTTATTGTTAATATAAATAAGGTAATTCCATTATAAATATAATTTTGATCAAAAGAAAACAAACCAAATCCAATTCCTTTATTCCAAACTAAAAATAAACTAAAAAATGAATTTATATATATATCAACTCTTCCAACATCATCTAATATATTCAAAATTATTGTTTTACTTATTCTGTCTAAGGCTAATACTAATAATACAAGCGTAATATAAATAATTATTTTTTTCATTTATCATTAATTTGTTAGGTGGCCATGTTTTTTACAATTAGTTTTGCTAATTTTCCAACACACTGGGCATTTTGTTCCTTCTGCTTTTTTACATATTACTTGAATGTCTTCTTCCATTTTATCATCTTGGGTAACTAGGGCTGAGGAAGTAATACAAATTTCAGAAAAATCATTATTCTTTGCTATATTATAATAATTTTTTTTTAATTTAATTTGAATATTTGCTTCAAGACTGGAGCCTATGGTTTTGCTTGCTCTTTGAGATTCTATGCTAATATTTGCCTCATCTCTAATCTTCTTAATTTTTTCCCAATTTGAATTTATTTCTTCATTTTTCCAATTTTCTGGTATTTCAGTAAAGTTTTTTAGATGAATGCTGTTTTCCTCTTCTTTATTTACCAATCTATAAATTTCTTCAGTGGTAAAAGATAGTATTGGCGCAAACCATTTTAATAAGCAATTAAGTATTATATTTAAAACCAATATACAATCTGATCTTTTTTTTGAATCTAGCGGATCACAATAAAGAAGATCTTTTCTAATATCAAAATAAAAAGCAGATAATTCAACTGTACAAAAATTTAAAAGTTCTTTGTATAAATTGTGAAAATTGTAAGAATTAAAATAATTGAAAAAATTTTTGTTAATTAAATAAACTCTGTGTAACATATACCTTTCAAGATCAGGCAATTCTGCAACATTTAAATCTTCAAAATTTTTCTCAATATAATCATCCTGGATATTTCCTAGCAAATACCTAAAAGTATTTCTTAATTTTCTATATGACTCTGCGTGCTGATCTAAAATTGAATAATCAATTCTTAAGTCTTCTGCATAATTTGAGGATGCTACCCAAATTCTTAAAATATCAGCACCATATTTTTTCAATATTTCTTCTGGTAAAATAACATTTCCAGTCGATTTTGACATTTTAAGACCTTTGCCATCAACCACGAAACCATGGGATAAAATACTCTCAAAAGGAGCTTTGCCTCTTGTTCCGCAAGACTCTAATAATGAAGAATGAAACCATCCTCTATGTTGATCAGATCCCTCTAAATACATTGATGCAGGCCATTTTAAATCTTCTCTCTTTTCTAATACATAAGAGTGAGTAGAACCGCTATCAAACCATACTTCCACAATATCACTAATTTTTTCATAATCTTGAGATTTATATTTTTGTCCTAAAAATTTCTGAGCATCATCTGAAAACCAACAATCAGAGCCTTCTTTTTCAAAAATTTTTGCAATATTTTCAAAAACTTCATCATCAATTAATGCTTCGCCATTTTTCTTAGATAAAAAAATTGGTAAAGGAACTCCCCAAACTCTTTGTCTTGAAACACACCAGTCTGGTCTAGTTTCAATCATTGCTTTTATTCTTTCTTTGGCTTTACTTGGATAAAAAATAGTTTCATCAATAGCCTTAAGTGATTTCACTCTTAAACCGTGACTTTCCATTGATATAAACCATTGAGCCGTAGCTCTATGAACTAAAGGAGCTTTTGATCTCCAAGAATGAGGATAAGTATGAGTTAGTTTTCCATTCGAAAGAAGTTTTTTTTGGTTTTTTAAATTTTCTATAACAATAGGGTTGGCTTTAAAAATATGAATACCTTCAAATTTGATTATATTTTTTGTATATCTTCCGTCATCATCTACGGTTTCTAAAGCTTTAATATTATTGTTTAAACACAAATTAAAATCATCAGGACCGTGACTCGGTGCACAGTGAACAATTCCTGAGCCTTGTTCTGTTGTAACAAATCTAGCCTCAAGCATTGGAATATCGTAACTATATCCAATATCTAAAAAGGGATGAGAACAAATTGTTCCTTTAAACTCCTTGCCTAAAAATTCTTTCTCTATATCAAAGCTTTTAATTTCACATTCTTTTATCAATGATTCTAAAAGGTCTTTAGCGACTATTATTTTTTTATTTTTAAAGTCACCTTCGTCATTAATTTTTACAACTAAATAAATTAAGTTTGAATTGTAAGCTAAAGCTTTATTTGCAGGTATGGTCCATGGAGTAGTTGTCCATATAATTATATTTGAACCTTCAATCTCTTTTAAATTTGTTTTTTTTATAGGGAATGCGGAATATATTGTGTCAGATACATGATCCATGTACTCTACTTCTGCATCTGCTAAAGCTGTTTTTTCAACAGTTGACCACAATACTGGCTTGTATCCTCTATACAAACTTCCTTCTTTAAGAAACTTTCCTAGTTCTCTTACAATTTGAGCCTCGGCATCAAAACTCATCGTAGAGTAATAATTTTCCCAATCTCCTATTACTCCTAATCTTCTGAATTGATCCTTGTGAACATTAATCCATTTGTTTGCAAAATCTCTACATTCTTTTCTAAACTCAACAATTGGCACATCATTTTTGTTTTTTTTATTCTTTTTATATTGCTCTTCAATTTTCCACTCGATTGGCAATCCATGGCAATCCCAACCGGGAACGTATACTGAGTCTTTACCGTCCATTTGATGAAATTTAGTAATTATGTCTTTTAATATTTTGTTTAAAGCGGTTCCCATATGAATGTTTCCATTCGCATATGGAGGACCGTCATGTAAAATAAACTTTTCTTTACCTTTGCTTTTTTTTCTGAGTTTTTCATATAAATTTATTTTTTGCCAATATTCAATAATTCCCGGTTCTTTGGTTGGTAAATTTGCTTTCATAGAAAAAGCTGTTTTGGGAAGATTTATAAATTCTTTGCTCATTTTACTTTTTTTGCGATAAGAAGATCTTTCTTTATCTGACTTCTCAACTCGTCAACTCCACTAAATTTTTTCTCTCCTCTAATAAATTTTAAAAATTCTACTGATAGTTTTTTATTATAAAGATTTCCAGAAAAATTAAATATATTTACCTCTAATAATATTTTTTTTGGTTAAAGGTCGGTCTATAGCCTAAATTTGCAATTCCTTTATAACTTTTCCTTCTATTTTTGATTTTTACTTTAACAGCATACACTCCAAGTTTTGCAATTATATAATTTTTAATATCAATGTTGCATGTGGGAAATCCAATTTTTTTTCCCATCATTCTGCCTTTTTCAACAATCCCTTCGATAGACCAATTTCTTTTTAAAATTTTGTTTGCAATATTCAAATCGCCCTTTTGAAGTAATTTCCTTATTAAAGTGGATGAAATAATTTATTTTTTTTTGTT
>FUWD012833182.1_pt1 | contig 13318 bp, 10 predicted proteins | sample 1063281 | NCBI WGS metagenome assembly FUWD01 (sample SAMEA79048168, study PRJEB19326) | metagenome | biome: marine
GCCAAACTCTTCGCCAATGATGCCGTGACCGGGATAGGCGCTGGAAATCTTTTTGCGTAAAACCTCCTCTGCCTTGCAGTCGGCGATGGTGACTGGACTTTGATCGGATTTGGATTCGACAGTTATATCTGTGCGAAACCACTTCATGATTTCTCGATTGGAGGTTTTTAAATAGGATAGGGCGGCATCTTTTGCTTCCAGAAGATCCATGAGGTTTCTCCGCTGAAAAGTATTTTGAATTTCTTTTATAGCAAATGGACTGCGTGGTGTCGATGGTTGCTGGATTATTTGTGAATTTAAGGGATTGCTTTCTAAATCTTTTAAAATATAATCGGAAATCCACTAATGCAAATTTGGTTCTACTTATGAAAGATAAAAATTTAATGATAGGCATCATTGCCTGCTTTGCCATATCGGTTATCTTTATACTCGTGATTGTATGGGAGATCAAAAAATCTATCGACTACGATGAAAAAGTGCGTCGGCTTGCCACCAAGGCAACCCGGTCAGTCGCGGAAGATAACAGGGATTTCAGTGTCTACGAAACCATGCTTGGAGATGATGGGCAGGAAATGATATTGATTCCTGAAGGGGTTTTCACGCGTGGAGCCGATGATGGTGGTTTTGATGAAAAGCCACAGCAGGAAATTTACCTGGATGCTTTTTATGTGGATAAGTATGAAGTATCGGTTAAGGCCTACAATGTGTTTCGTAGAAACGCCAACTATGTTAAGCCCTCATTCCCTTTTCTACAGGGAGATGAGAAGATTCTGGAGACACCTGATTTTCCGGTGGTTGGAGTTTCCTGGTACGATGCTTCCAATTACTGCAAGTGGGGAGGGAAAAGGCTTTTGACAGAGGCTGAATGGGAAAAAGCCGCTCGGGGAACCCATGGCCTGGAATTTCCCTGGGGAAATAAATTTGAGGAAAAAAGGGTCAACTTGGCGGGAAAACAGGACGGATTTGAGTTCATGGCACCCATTGGCAGTTTTCCTATGGGAAGAAGCGTTTACGGGGTTTATGATATGTCTGGTAATGTTTCGGAGTGGGTCCATGACCTTTATGATCAGTTCTATTATCAGGGCGCACCGATGATGAATCCGACCGGACCGGAGAAAGGAAAAAACCGGGTTTTCCGAGGTGGGTCATGGGATTCACGAACGGTTGATATTCGTAGCTCAAAAAGGTTTGCGGCGACCGAAGGAAGAAAAGATGCGGTCCTGGGTTTCCGTTGTGGTTTGTCCAAAGCAGACGTGAAAAAATAACCCTCCTCGCCGGAGGGGCAAAGAGTAGGAGAATTGGCGGCTATAGATTTGTTAACTCAGAAAATTCCCCTGTTGGGTCCAGCGTCACGCTGGTTTTGAAAATTTTATCAGGTACCCCCCCTTGAATCCCCGATCCAGATTCTGGATATTCATTTTCTTTTTTGTTTCCGGCGCAACAGGTCTCATCTATGAGGTGGTTTGGACGCGGCTGTTAACACGCGTTATGGGTAACACCCATTATTCCGTTGCCACTGTGCTGACCATGTTTATGACCGGGCTTGCCCTTGGCAGTTACCTTGGCGGACGCTGGATTGATAAAAAGAGCAATCCTCTGGCTCTGTATGCGATTCTCGAAGGGGCCATCGGGATTTACTGCCTGTTGATCCCTTGTATGATTGAGTGGGCTTCTCCTCTCTTCCAGTGGGTTTACCAGGCGCAAGGTGAGTCATACACCCAGGTCAGTTTGTATCGATTTTTGATTTGTGGATTTATATTGCTGGTGCCGACATCTTTTATGGGGGCAACACTTCCGGTTTTAAGTAAACATGTTTCACGAAATACTGCATTTATTGGTCGGGATGTTGGAACTCTGTATTCGCTGAACACTTTTGGGGCAGTTTTTGGAGCTTTATCCAGCGCATTTTTGTTCATGCGGTTATGGGGGGTCCTGATCACCATCTACTTCGCGGCCGCGTTAAACATTGGTATCGCCATTGTTATTTTTCTACTGTTTCGTCCGCGCATGAGCAGTGATGAACGTGAGGAACCTGCCAGCCAGGACACCGAAGATGAGGCAATCGTACCGGATTCGTCCCGAGCCAATACAGTTATCATTTTACTGGCATTTGGGTTTTCCGGTTTGTGTGCCTTGACCTATCAGGTGGCGTGGAACAGGATATTTTCCCTTCTTCTGGGATCATCTGTTTACGCATTCAGCCTTATCCTGACCACTTTTATTCTGGGCCTGGCTTTGGGGACGGTCGTATTTTCCCGGTTGGTGAATCAAATAAAGAATCCGCTTGTAGTGTTCGGAATTCTACAGGCCGCAATAGGCGTTTCAGCTTTGATGGCCCTTCCTCTGTTTGGCGACATACCTTTTGTTAATCGATGGGTGTACCAGAACTGGAGTATGGAGTTTGCATCCATACAGTGGTCTGTTTTTCTGGTGATATTTTCCCTTTTGTTTGTCCCAACGTTTTGTATGGGCGGGCAGTTTCCAATAGTGATTCGACTGGTGGTTCGCAAGCTGGATACCTTGGGTCATTCGATCGGTAAGGTTTACGCTTCCAACACCATTGGCACCATCGTTGGATCGTTTCTGGCGGGATTTGTGCTGATTCCATGGGTTGGCATTCAAAATACGATCCTGGTGGCTGTGATGCTGAACATGTTGATCGGGCTCGCTTTATTGGTCATGTCTCCACGACTCAGCCTGAATTTCAAGATGTATGTTTTGCCGGCAATTCTGATCGTTTGTTTTTTATGGGGACGGTCTTTGGAGCCTTGGGATAAGTCGGTTATCTCCAGTGGTTCCTACATGCCTTACAGGATAGGTGACCTGAGTGAGGCAGAAGCCAGGACCAACAAGATTTTATTTTATCAGGAAGGCACACACACAACCGTGACGACAGAGCTTTCTGTGTCGGGAAATATTTTCCTGCGCGTTAACGGTAAAACGGATGCCTCTCTGGCCATGGATATGCGTACGCAATTGCTCTCTGGGTATCTTCCGATGCTTTTACACGCCGACCCAAAATCGGCATTGGTTATCGGGCAGGGGAGCGGCATTACCCTGGGTGCTGTGGAGCAGTTTCCGGTAAAGAATGTAGACCTTGTTGAAATTTCTTCAGCAGTGATTGAAGGGTCCCGTTTTTTTGATCCCTTCAACCACCATGCTCTGGACGATGAGAGACTAAAACTCATCGTTGCCGATGGAAGAAACCACGTGGCCCTAGCGGAGCGGAAATATGATGTTATTGTTTCCGAGCCTTCTAATCCATGGATATCAGGTGTCGGCGCGTTGTTCACCGTCAACTTTTTTGAGCTGATGAAAAAACGTCTTAATCCGGGAGGAGTGGCCTGCATCTGGGTTCATACCAATATGAGCCCAATGAGTTTCAAGTCGGTTGTGCGCACTTTTGCTGAAACCTTCGAGTCTGTGACCCTATGGGAATCGATCGTCGGTGACGATTATTTGCTCATTGGGTCAGACTCTGAAATGAAGCTCTCTTATGGAAAGATGAATGAGCTTTTGTCAAATGAGGTACGAGGCAAAGATCTTCATGGGATAGGAGTTCATAAGGTGCGCGATCTGATGAGTCTTTTAATTATGAACAGGGAGCGCATACTAGAGTTTGGAAAGGAGGCGCCCATTCACACAGATGATAATTCCCTCTTGGAATTTAACGCGCCAAGATATATATACAAGGATGAACGAGATGTTCTGGTGCGCCAGCTCACCCCATTTGTCAAAATTGATTCATCGCTTTTAGAATTCAGTCAATTGGACGAAGCCGACCGTCTGGGTGTTTTGACGGAAATTGAAGCAACAGAGCGTTCGGAGAGCCAGGTTTCAGAGATCAAGCGCCGGAACAGAGTGGATGGATTGCTGGATCAGGCCAAAGAAGCATACGAAGCGGGGGATGCCGCTCGCGCGGTTGAAATTTATGGACAGATCCTCAAGCGAGACCCTGAACACGTACTGGCCTGGCTGAATATGGGGAACATTCTAAAGGGACTGGGGCGTTTAAACGCGGCGGAGATTGCGTACATGAAGACCCTGGAGGTCAATCCATTTTACCTCTTTGGGAATATTGCTTTGGCTCAGCTTTATTTGGCAAACAAGGAACCAGAGAAAGCATTGGAAGTATTAAAATCAGTTCGTGAGTGGCATACTGTCGGCGATAGTGAGATAAGTTTATACATGGGGCTGGCTTTTTCTTTTCAGAAAAAGATGGAACTTGCGGTGGAAGAACTGCAGAACGCCATTCGGTTGAACCCCGGGTTTGACTTGCCATATTACTACCTTGGGGTGCAATATCTTAATTCGCGTCCGAAATTGTCAAAAAAGCATCTTAAGAAGTTTCTGGCTTTATCCGCGAAAAAACAGGGAAATCCAAACCTGATTACCAAAGCGCAACAGTTGCTGGGAAAATTGTGACTGCTTGACCGAGTGAATCAGGGAAACGTTGTTATGAATTTAATTTTTGTGAGATTAATATGCCTTCAAAGATAAAGTTGTTGTGGGTTGCATGTATTCTGGTTATCTTCTTCGGTTTTATTTATTTTTCTGTGCTGGGACAGATTGATGCGGCCAGACAAAAGGGAGAAGCCAGAGCCACGCAAAAGTCCCGCTTGGATGAAAAACAGAAGGAGAAAAAACAGAAGAATAAGGGACGGACATTCAAGGTTGACCCAATAAAAGAAATAAAAGAACTCAATGCTTTGGGCAAGCATGAAGAAGCAGTCAAATATGCGAAAGACGTGGCCACGCTGAATCCGGATCGGGCAAGGATTTATACATGGTGGGGAATTTCTCTGGTTAAGGCAGGGAAAAGAAGTGAAGCTATTGAAAAATTTGTAAAGGCAGACGAACTTGATCAGACCTATGCCAAGACCTACCTTTCCTGGGGGCTTACTCTGGCGATGGACGGGAAAGTAAAAGAAGCTATGGAAAAATATCAGAAGGCTGTCGAGCTAAAGCCAGAGAGCAGTAACGCATACGCGTACTGGGGGGCGGCATTGGGACAGTTGAATCAGCACGCTCAAGCTGTGGAAAAACTGGAGCGTGCTCTTGAGATTAATCCGAAAAACGCCAATGTTTTTGGTGTCTTAATCGATTCATTATTTCACCAGAAAATGTACGGTCAAGCCTGGAATGCGGTAAAAAAAGCGAGAGAGGCCAAGGTAACTATTGCAGAAAGTTCTTTAAAGCGATTGGCAGAAGTATTTCCTGAGCCCAGCGGGTGAGCCCAAAAAGGTGAATCTGCTGAGCAGTTATTGCCAACCGCAATATATACTTTAAAATCAATTACTTGAATGTAACTATTGCAGAAAGTTCTTTAAGGCAATTGGCAGAAGTATTTCCTGAGCCCAGCGGGTGAGCCCAAAAAGGTGAATCTGCTGAGCAATTATTGCCAACCACAATATATACTTTTAAAGTCGATTGTATGGTGGAAATATTATGTTATTTAGTTATGAACATATGGTATAGTTCCGCTATGATTATATAGGTTTACGCTTGTGCGCTGTCTTTAGCGGTTGGCATTAGCAGTATAAAACTCAAAACTCTAAGTTCTCTTTTTTAACAGGAGATTTGCGGTGGGCTCTAAAATGTTTCGTAGAAATTTGATTTTATCTTTTTGCCGTTTCCCTGGTTTTTGGGATGGGTTCCAGTGTTTTTGCCAATGCCAGTTCGGTTGACTCAGGGGAGGTTGGTCCGAATTTCATTCAAGATGTCGGAGATGGTCCATACGCACAGACATCTGATGTGACGATCATGCTGGAAAAAAAGATGCCTCCGTCAACTTCCATTACAGTGTCGGATACAGACTCCTTAGAAGAAGTTGGAGAAACAGCTTCCAACACCGCCCTGAGGTCGGGACAAAAGCCGCAAACTTATGAAGAGTTGGAAGATCCCTTTGCACCCACTGAAGAAATTCCGGAACTGCCGGACCCGATGGAAGGTTATAATCGGTTCATGTTTGATGTGAATGAGGGGATTTACGATAATGTTATGGAGCCTGTTGCCCGTGGATACCGCGCGGTAATTGCTGAGGATTTCCGAATGGCTATCAGCAACATTTTTGACAACGCGTTTGCTCCTGTCAAGTTACTCAGTAGCCTGTTGCAGGGTGATTTTGCAAAATCAGGCAGGGTTATTGCTCGAACCCTCATTAATACAACGGTTGGCATAGGCGGTTTGTTGGATGTTGCAGAGCAGGAGTATGGCATCAAGAATGTCAATGAAGATTTTGATCAGGTTCTAGGATACTATGGTGTTCCAACCGGGCCTTATATTGTTTTACCTGTGCTCGGTCCTTCAACCTTGCGGAATGCTACTGGACGGGCAGTAGATTCGCTGATGAGCCCCGGTATTGCTTTTGCTCCTGACATTGCCGTTGGAGTGGCCACATCTCTCGGCGAAAATATCAATGATGCCTCCTTTATTCTTGATGACAAGGAGCAATTGGAAGACAGCGCCATTGATGAATATGAAAGTGTGCGTGACTTTTATCAGCAATATCGTCATGGCCTGATGAACGAATAATCCTTCCTGTCGTTTTTTCAGCCTGTTTTTTCATTACAGAGAAATATTGTACGGGTTCATAAGTTTGAGCCTGCGATAGCATGAGTTGGGTCAACTGGTGCACTCCATGCGCTACCTGTTGGACTTTATTTTTGGCTCCCCCTTGTTTTGTTCTTCCAAGTTCAGTTGAGATTCAAAAAATAACCCTGATTGTGAATAATTATGGAAAGGTTTTGCTTTTTTCTATTTTATATCGATAATTACTTTTAAATCGGGACTGGTATCAAAACTATTGTCACAGGCGGCATCTTCAAAGCGAATCTGGATGCCGCCGTCAGGATCAGGGAATATTTTATGATGAGAAACAGACCATTGGTTATCGTTTTGGTGAAAGCCTGTGACAGAGAATGCCAGGCTGGAAAAGTTTGATCCTTTTAGTACAAATGATTCGTTGCCGTTCTTTGTGACAGACCCCAAAGACTTGCTTCCAACAAACCATTCTATCTCGTATTTTTGTTTATAATCTGCATCCGCGACAGAGTTAAAAGTAGCCTGTCTGTTTTTATAGAGAGAAAAATGGGCAGGGCCGGGAATGCCTTCGCAATTTGTGGATCCGCTGGCAGGCCAGGCGGTGACCCCCCCCAGGGTCAGGCATAAAGATATTATCGCGACAGGTTTGGTCATCAATGTCACCTTAAGTGATAAATGAACCTTCTATACTTTAGCTTAATCTCTCATATTTTTAGTGATTTTGATAGCCCAGCTCTAATAATCCCCCAGGCAATGATCTTAAGCGAATCTTTCCCTGTTGCGGTTGATATAATCCAGCATTAAGAATATATTGTAAAGCTTATCTTTAATTTATCAGGCGCGTTTCTACTCAGGAGCCTTGTTTTGAACGAACATAAATTTACCAATCGGTTGGCGAGCGAGACCAGTCCTTATCTGCTACAACACAAACACAATCCCGTCGACTGGTATCCCTGGGGAGATGAAGCTCTCGCAAAGGCCAAACAAGAAGCTAAACCCATTTTTCTCAGCGTAGGTTATTCAGCCTGTCATTGGTGTCATGTGATGGCGCATGAATCTTTTGAAAATGAAGAAACCGCACGCATTATGAATGAAAAATTTATTAACATCAAAGTCGATCGTGAAGAGAGATCCGATGTTGACGCTGTGTATATGAAGTCGGTCATTGCTTTAACTGGACAGGGCGGGTGGCCGATGAGCGTTTTTTTAACCCCCGACTGCAAACCGTTTTTTGGGGGCACCTATTTCCCTCCCGAGGTTAAGCATAACCGGCCCGGATTCCCACAAGTTCTTGAGCAAGCCCACAGTCTCTTTGTGTCCGGAAAAGATGACCTAGAAATGCGCGTCCAGAATATTCTCGAAAAACTTCATACAGAAGAATCCGGTTCAGGAGCGGGGGAAATCACCGTGTACGCGTTGATTGATGAAGCGGTTCGCGTTCTGGAGGAGCGATTTGATGCGGAAGAGGGAGGGTTCGGGTCGGGTATGAAATTTCCTGAACCGATGTATCACACTTTGCTGTTACGCCATTGGGTGAGAACGGGAGCCGATGAATCAATACGGATGCTTGATAAATCACTCACCAAAATGGCTGAAGGTGGGCTGTACGATCATCTGGGTGGCGGATTCCATCGCTATTCCACGGATCGTTATTGGCGGGTTCCGCATTTTGAGAAAATGCTTTACGACAACGCGCTTCTTGCCAGACTTTATATTGATATGGCCCAGGCGACCAAGCAGGAGTTGTATAGCACAGTTCCTCGTGGAATTTTTGATTTCATACTTCGTGAAATGACTTCGCCAGAGGGCGCTTTTTATGCGGGGCAGGGTGCTGATACTGAAGGAGAGGAGGGGCGTTTTTATTTATGGGAGATGAAAGAATTTCTGGACTTGCTCGGACCCCGTCACGCTAAAGTGATGGCGCGACACTTTGGAGTGACTTCTGCCGGAAATCTGAGGCGGAAAAATGTTCTTCATCTTAATGAGTCTATGGATTCGGTCGCGGAGTCGGAACAAATCGCGATATTTGAAGTCGATCATATTTTCAGAACAGCGAAGGAAACTTTGCTCGAAGCCAGAGAAAAGAGGGGCAGGCCATTAACGGATACAAAAATTATTACCGGATGGAATGGTCTTATGATCACCGCGTTCGCTTCCGGGTACATGGTTTTGCATGGAAAGGATTATCTGTCTGCCGCTACCCACGCCGCAGAATTCCTGTGGGCAAATATGTTGACCGACTCTGGGTGTCTGCTTCGTATTCATAAAGAGGGTGAAAGTAAAATCAATGGATGCCTTGAAGATTACGCGTATTTCCTGGAAGGATTGATCACACTTTATGAGGCATCGCTTGACCGGGTATGGATTGAGCGCGCGAATCAAATTGCGGATAAGATGGTCGATGAGTTTTATGATGAGGAGAGTGCTGGGTTCTTTATGACAGGTCGCTCGGCGGAAGTGTTGGTTGCCAGACTTAAAAATGCGGCCGATGAAGCCATCCCTTCGGCCAATGCCATCGCCACTCTGTCGCTCCTTAAGCTCGGACAGTTCACAGGGAACAAACAGTACATTGCGACTGCCGAAAAATCTGTGCAGGCTTTTAGGCAGAGTATAGAAGAAAACCCGGTGGCGTATTCCGGACTTCTGGCGGCGGCAGATTTTATGGAATCCTCAGTCACCGAGGCCGTTTTCGTTGGTTCACGTGAGCATCCCACTTTTGAGGATATGCAGGGCGCCCTGCATCAGGATTATCGACCCAATAAAATCGTTTTATGGAATGAAAATGAAGAATCGTCAATTCTGCTTCCCCTTGCCGAGGGAAAATCTTCTGTCGATGGAAACCCGGCCGTTTATCTGTGCGAGAGAGAGACTTGCCATCCACCCATTCAAACGGGGAAATCTTTGGCAAACCTTCTTCTGCCGCCACCGCAGATTCGACTCAATATTTTTGACTATGACAAACAGATCAAAGACGCGGGAAAGGAAGAGCAGGACAAATTTCTCGGCGTCATGGACCAGATCTTCAAACATTCAGGCTTGAAGTAGTAGGACTGGCACCCGAAGCCGTGTCAACCGAAAGAACATTTTCCGTCTGATGGATCAGCTCGATAGCAGTGGCTTTATCTTGAAAAATAATATTGTCCACAGCATTTACAGATATGCGGGTGGTGGTTGATGTGACTTTTCTCAGATCGAAATAGATATCCAGTTTCCCCGTTGCCGCTTTGATGGTGCGCCCATCGCTGGATTTATTATTATCAATGATCTTGAAGTCCATTTCTTTTGATGCTTTGATAACCGCATTGTCCACTTCACCGATTGGATGATTGACTGTTTTATAGGCGACATTTGAAAACACATAAGCCCAGCCCACCACCAGTTATTGCCAGCGTGGTACATCCTGAAAATAATGCAAGAAACATTGTTGAAAAAAAAGTTTCAAAAATTTTATTACTTTCTCCTTGCGTGAGAAATTCGCGAATATGAATTCCTCCATTTTGATTTCTATTTCTTAGTTGCAAGTTTATAAGGCAAGCTTTATGCCAATTTAATACTTGTTGATTAACGGGTGATTATTCCCGGGCGGTGAATTACAGGAAAGGAAATTATGTGAGTATTTTCGTGTCTTTAATAAATAAACGATAAATCAGTGTTTAGCTTTTGAGTTCAAAACTCTGGCGATTTTCTCCAATGCCCAGTCGATATTTTCCCTTTGAATGATCAGTGGTGGGGCTAAACGGATAACGTGCTGATGTGTTTCTTTGCAGAGAATTCCTTCTGCCTGGAGCGCTTCGCAGAACCGGCGAGCGCCGCCTGCTGTGTGGTTTAGTTCGATCCCTATCAATAATCCTTTGCCGCGTACTTCTTTGACGTGGGGTGAGTTGATTTCTTTTAGTTGCTCCATGAAATACTCACCCAGCGTTGCCGCATTTTCTATCATATTTTCTTCAATCAAAACTCTCAACGCCGTGCGCGCGACAGCACAAGCCAATGGATTGCCTCCGAAGGTGCTTCCATGATCCCCCGGTTTGAACACACCCAGAACTTCCTTGTTGGAAAGAACCGCCGAGATTGGATAGAATCCACCGCTCAGAGCTTTTCCAACCAGTGTGAGGTCGGATTGTATGTCCTCGTATTCTTCTGCGAAAAGTTTTCCTGTTCTGCCGAGTCCGGTTTGAATTTCATCAAGGATCAGCATGACGTTGTTGCGGTCGCAAATTTTACGGACTGATTTCAAGTAACCGTTGGGAGGCACGATGACCCCGCCTTCACCTTGAATCGGTTCCACCAGAAATCCGACCGTATTGGGGGTGATGGCATTTTCCAGTGCCGTGGCATTGCCAAAGGGGATGCTTATGAATCCGGGAGTGAACGGTGCGTAACCTTCTTTGTATTGTGCCTCGGAACTAAACCCGACAATGGTCAGAGTGCGGCCATGGAAATTATTATCGCAGACGATGATTTCCGCTTTGCCTGCTGGCACTCCTTTTTCCATGTAACCCCATTTTCGAATAGCCTTGATAGCGGTTTCCACCGCTTCGGCGCCACTGTTCATTGGCAGTACACTGTGTGACTGCGTGAGTTCACAGATTTCTTTATAAAATGGGCCAAGTTGGTTGTTACGGAAAGCGCGTGAGACCAGAGTCAGTTTCTTTGCCTGGTCATTCATGGCTTCGAGAATTTTAGGATGACAATGCCCCTGATTGACAGCAGAGTACGAGGACAGGCAATCAAGGTACCGATTTCCCTCAACATCCCAGACCCAAATTCCCTGTCCACGACTAAGAACTACATCCAGCGGCTTGTAATTATTGGCGCCGAACTCATTTTCCAGTTGGATAAAGTCTCTCGTGATCATATCCGCTCCAATGCGTGAGTTAACGGTTTAGAATCCTTCGCTTACATTAATAACATGAGTCCAGATGTGGGGAGATGCAATGCAAAATCTAGATTTCAGCAAGAAATACCAGGGGCTGAAAAATGAAAAATCCATTGATAATCCATGGGGTTAGGGTATAATTAGCGATCTTATCCCAATACAATATTAAGGAAAGTGTGATATGAGCATCGATGACAAAGAACTGGAAGATTTTATGCCCGCCACAGAGATGGAGTGGTCCGACTCCGCGATTGCGCGAATGAAAAACGTGCCGTTTTTTGTGCGTAAAAGTGTTGTGCGCGGAATTGAACAATATGCCAAGGATAAGGGAACCAGTGTCATTGATGATGATGTGGTTTCCCGGGCACGTCAGGAACGCGAAGGTTCCGCAATTGAGGAATCACGAAAAAAGAAGGCCGCCGGAGTTCAACCACAAGCAAAGGAACCGGAAAAAGAAGTTCAGCGTCAGTTTGTAAATTTCGCTTTTTACAAGTTGGACCCATCGTTCCGTCGTTTGTCGAAAGAACGGAAAGAGGCCGCCAAGAAGGAATTTCTTGAGGTGGTCGAAGAATATGATGCTGACAGCGACATGATTGTCCTCAGCTATACCACCGTGGGTATCAGGGCAGATGCGGATATCATGTTCTGGCGAATAAGTCAGGACCTGGAAAGTTTCCAGAAAATGACCACACGTCTGTATCAGACCGACTTGGGAAGTTTTCTCGTGCCGAGTTATTCCTACTTGTCGCAGACCAAGCGGTCCATGTATCAAGACATGTTCAATCCTGAACATGAAGAAGACCGAACGCACATTATCCCGGGAAAAGCGAAATACCTTTTCATTTATCCCTTCGTCAAAACACGAGAGTGGTATCTTCTTACCCAGTTCACCCGTCAGGGAATAATGGATGAACATATTTTTGTAGGGAATAAATACCCATCGGTTAAATTGAACACGAGCTATTCGTTCGGTATTGATGATCAGGAATTTGTCGTAGCCTTTGAAACAGATTACCCGGAAGATTTTGTCGACCTGGTGATGGATCTTCGCGAAACTCAAGGTAGTCTCTACGTTGAGCGCGACACACCAATCTTCACCTGCGTGGCTACTTCACTGGAGGACGCTATCGGCAGTCTGGGTATCTGACAGAAAAGATAGTTAGCTAAAATACAAGGGGGCCGCGACTTATGTCGTCGGCCCCTTTTTTTGTTGAGTTGGACAATTAGTAGCTAATGACGGAATCATGAAAAATAGTTTTAAATTCAAGGATGACAAAAAACCATAATCCACTGAAAATTAAAATTTATCCGGGAGAGACTCAAGTGAAAGGTTCTTTCGATAATGGAAGAATAACAGAAATAAAGCCGACATCTTTTCCGCGCGAGGGTTTAAAAATGGACCACTTGGGCCCGTTATTTTATTGGGCCTAGGTTAAGGCAGAAGGGTACGGGAAAATTGCCCTTCATCCTCATAAAGCTTGCGAAATTTTTAGCTATGCCCTCAAAGGAGAAATTTGTCATTATGATACTCTGAAAAACTGAAGTCGAGTTAAAGCAGGTGGTGTGCAGGTGATGCAAACCGGTTCCGGTGTGTATCATGAAGAAGAGACAGTTGGAGATCATACAGAATTTTTTCAGATATGGTTCGCACCATATCTTCAAGAGGCGTTGGGGAGAGAGCCTACCTATGCCCAGTATCAGCATGAAGATTTTCCAATAGAGAATATGGATGGATATGCTAGTAAAAACAATTATTGGACATGGAGCGCCGGTGGCAATAGAAGCCGAAGCAAAGATGTGCGATATCCAGATTGATGAAGAGCACGAATATTCAGGAAATCTGGGTTTTGAAAGGACGCTGGCTGTAATAGTGGTTTCTGGTAAAGGTGTCCTGCT
>FUWD013230128.1_pt1 | contig 13318 bp, 17 predicted proteins | sample 1063281 | NCBI WGS metagenome assembly FUWD01 (sample SAMEA79048168, study PRJEB19326) | metagenome | biome: marine
TTCATATATTTCTAAATTAGGGTTTTTTTATGTGACTACATTTTCTACACCACCAGCAACGTCAGTAATGGTATTCGTCAATCGTCTAAATGTATTTGTAAATAATTTATCTGTTTCTATTTTAACAAAGGCACGATTTTCAGCATCAACCAATCCATTCGCCACCAACATCGCTAATATAAAATCGCTACAATTATTATTTTTCGCACTATATAAAAATACTTATTTCCCATTTTCTTCTGTGTTTTATCCAACAGCATATTAACAGTAGTACCGGTAGGAACATCAACCAATAATGACTGTGTATTTTTACCAGTTGTAGGTCGTCTCGCCAAGGTAATAACAGAGTTTTTCTCAACAGTATATCTCTTACCATTTTCCAGTTCAACATCAACACGAAGATGGTATAATTCGTCTATGTTTTGTTGTTTCATCTTTTTAGAAAAGTCACCCAACGAAAAAGCGTCCAACGCCAGTTTAACTGTAGAACTCAAAGGTGTCCTTTTAATATACATCTTTTTAATTTTCAAATCACCCATTTCATCTAAAATATCTCGTGCGGATGTAGTATATTGATCTCTTGATACAATCTTCTTAACAATCCCTTGACCCAATAATCCTCCACTTGCTAAATACAAACCTTTCTTTGCTACTCTTTTAAACATATATATCATAAGTGGATATATATTTTTATTCCAACCAAATAAGAGATTTTGGTCTCGCCATTATATAATAGAACTATAAATTAATTTTTGTTAAATGTTTTATAGGTATATGAACTACTTTATCGTGTTCTTCTTTACCATCCCTAATTCGTGTGAAAGAACCTATCTCAAAATCAGCAAATAGTAACATATCGTGTTCTACATAATACAAACCGTCTAAAAATAAAAACAATAAAATAAGTTTATTTGCTCCCAATCCTCTTACGATTTTCTTGTGTGAAATCAATATGGTAGGGAAAGCGTTATGTTTAATGCGTCTTGTTTTTAATTCGTAGCGTGTTTGTTTATCTTTTGTTTCATAATCAAAGGGACACCACTTGCCTCTTGTTTTCTTGGTATTATCTACCGTTGCCCCAAAATATTCTTCAATCATCGGTTCAACAATAGTTTCACTAAACAACCCATAGTTCAAATCTTCGGTTTTTTGCGTCGTCATTATATACTATCTAAACATTTTAATTTCTAATAAAATCTTTTTGGTTTTACAACTCTCAAAACCGGTTTCGGTAGAACTTGTCTCATACCACCACTTCCGCCAATCAGTCTGTAGGGTCTCATACTGGGTAGGGTCAATTTCATTTCACGCTTGTTGGTAAAGGGAAACATTATATATTCATTACATATTTTGTTTTTTTTCTCGTTCTTTTTCCTCCTTTTTTAGTCGTCTTTTTTCTTGTTGTTTTTCCGCTCTTCTACGTTTATCTTCTCCTTTTTGTTCTGCGGTCTTTTCTATACGAGGTCTTCCTCTTCCACGAGTTACTTTTTCTGGTAGAGTAGTTGCTCTATCGCTTTCAGTTTCTCTTCCTAAATCAATCGGTTCTTTTCTACTTTCCCTTTCCAATTTATCCAAAAACTTCATATTATTATCTAACATATCTTGTTGCCTCTGTGCGTCGGTTCTTTGACCTAAACCCATCTGCGAATAATCACCTATATTTTTAGGGGGTTCTCTAACATTCATTCCTAAAGCACCAGTATTCATTAGTGTTTGTGGTGGTTCATTCATTCTAATAAATCTAGCAATTCCACTAGGTTCTTGTTGTCTTGTTGTCGGGGCACGTCTTCGTCTAATAGGTGCTTTTTTTGTATCAATATTAACAACAACAGTCTGCTTCTGTGTCTGTGTTTGTTTTACTACTTTTTTTACAACTCGTTTCTTAACGGGTTTTTTCTTGTCCTTTTTCACCATAGTTATAGTATATATGATGAAAAATAAATATTTGTTATGAATATACTTTTAGAAAAGTATAACAAAACCGACCTCAAGCGGAATTGATTTAATCGCATCGTCTAAACCGGAGAACCATAATATAATTAGCGAGTTCTGCTCCAGCGTTGTCGGTATAAAGGGCGTTGTTTCCATCTCTCATTTGGATCTCAATAATTTGATTAGTAGGTTTTCCAGCAAGATGGATAGGCGCATTCTCTAAATAGGTAGATGTAAAAGCACCGTCAGCAGTTCCACTTGTTTCTGTAAGAGTTCCTAAATAAGCAGAAGTCTGCGCACCAGTATTAGCACCGGCAGTAAGAACATAACTACTTGCGAAATTAGAATAGATAGAACACGTGTTGGTTCTTGCTAAATCATTTGCTTCTCCGTGATAGGTAAAATCAACTAGATAAGCACCTTCTTCAAAATTGGTGAAATCAAATGCGTATGTTTGGTTGGCGTTATTTGCTCCAGTTAAAGCAACACGACTATTTAATACAACGACGTATTCTTTCATTTTATATACTATGAATATAAAATAAAATGGTGTTTATAAAAATTGTATTGCTTGTTTATCACTTACTACTCGTTTTTTAGCACGTTGGATAGATGGTTCTACTGGTTCTGCTTTCTCACGTGCCTCACGTGCCTCACGTCTTTGTCTATCTCTATCAACAGTAGCACCCTTAATTACACCAGCAGTTCTAGTTGTTGTTTTCAAAGCACCTTGACCTAGATTGAATGCGGATTTACCCATTTCAAACTCCGGTAAGAACTCCGGTGCCGCCGCCAATAAAACTCCCTCCGTAATAGGTGAGTTTATTACTTTCCCAGTAATATCTGTAATAGTATTTAATGTTTTATCGCCTAAAGTCTTTTCCACTTTTGTAGCAACACGATTTATCAAACCCTTTGATTTCGTGAAGGCACGACGTGCTCCTCCACTCGCTTTTCTAAAGAAGTTGCTTATAGATCCTCGCTTACCGAACAATCCCATTAGTTTATAGTATATGATACGATTTAATCATTTTCCTCATCAATTATCAATTCGTCATAACATTTAAATGTTCGTTGGGTCTCGCTATTTAAGAACAAGTATTGAAAGGGTTTATCATAAACAATTTTACTTATCTCTAAATAACAATCCTTTTGCTTTTCTAGTAGTTCATCAAATATCGTTTTTAATTCCTTCTTCGCAACCTTAAAAACAAATAAGTTGCTAAATAGTTTTCTAATTTGTAAAGGAACAGACATGTAACTCTGAACCAAAAAGAATACACTTGTTCTGTAATGCCGACGATTAAAAATTAAGTCTTTTAATTGTTTTTCCACCTCATAATCCTTAAGGTAAGCACCCATATCATCAATAATAATTACGTTATTGTAGTCCTTATCTTCATTCTTTACAAAATCCATCACTTCTCCTAAATTATCGCTAGTCAGTTCATCGTATCTCTGTTCGTCCGGTATTTGAGTAAAGATATTATCCTTTATGGAAGAAGCACTCGCATTCGGTTGAAATAGAAATACATTATGAAATACTTTTTTTAACAATTTTGGTGATTTAAACATGCTGTATAGGAGTGAAGTTTTACCGGATCCAGCAGAACCAATTAATAAATTAGTAGAATGCTTATTCAAAAACTTTGTTAATTCGTATTTATCTAGTTTAGGATTTAATCCACCATCGCAAAGCATTTCGCATTTCGGCATACTTGGTTTTTCATTTTCTTTAATGGTTATTTTCATAATGATTATTTACATTATGAAAACATTTTAATATAGTTCTTCTAAATTATAAGTTTGATTACATTTTGACGCTTGAAAATCCGTCAGAAATTTCTATGATGGCGTCGTAGTGGAGTAGGAGAGCAACTTGGTGTGACACGGTAGTGGCGACATTCAACTGGATATTCGCAGTAATGGAAGAGTTTTGACTGGATATTCCGGAAAGGAGGAAATCGTTGTCTAATACCTCTAGATCAACACCTACGATGAACTTTGAAGGTTCAATAAGAGTGGTGGCGGCGGCTTCGGCATAGTTCCATTCCACGGAATTGATGGATTGAGAGTTCTGTTTATCACCTAAAGAACCGCACGCCGCCTTTGTGGAAGCAAGAATACCGGCACGGTTATTAGTAACACTTAATCCGGTGGAAGGGTAGTTTGTTCCGGCAACATTTATTTGATATTGCCCTTGAGTATTACATACATCAAAACTATCACCCCATCCGTTACTTGCGGCCGCACCGTTAGACATAAGAAGGAAAGCAGATTTGATACTTGCTAGACGCTGATTATATACGAGCGAAACATTTGCTTGAGAACCAAGGGGCAAAATAGATGCGGTATTCATAAAAGAAGAAGAACGGATCATAATATCACCTTGTGCTCTAATCATCGCCTCCACTTCGGCACCCATATCAATCTGTTTATAGACCAATTCGGCGTTTGTGATGACGAAATTGGTTGCTGGGGCATCCAATCTAAACATATTAGCAACACTATCCATTTGTAGTTCTAGACGAACTTGGGGAGCGAGGAATGCTGGGAATAATTTGTCGCTGTTAGTCAAAAGATTGGGTAGATGACCGGCAAAAGTTCCAACTTCGGCGGCAGTACAAGTTCTACCATCCATATTTACTGGCGTAGCACCAGCACCGTCACCGTAATATCCGTACATCGCTTGCAAGCCATATTTTCGCTGGTGTTTAGTTTCAAGTTGGTGAGAGCAGTTACGACTTGGTTATACTGTGTGATACTTTCTGCTTGATTACTGCCTAGGAAAAGGTTAGAACGAGAAAAGGGTGCAATATAGGGGGCACCAATTAGAGAACAAGGGGCGGCAGCAGTAACTGTATAAGTATAACGAATATGGACGGAAGCGGGGTCAATAAAACCAGAGTTCGTGAAATCAAACTGTAGAGTGCTGTTGGGTGCGAAAGTTGCTCCATTTGTGGGTCTCAATACCACCTCCGTGGAACGAGCATTAGGGGGAAGCGAGGGTAATGAAACCGAATAATCTACACTAGAGGGTAAAGACATTTTATAATATATCAAGAGATTTTAATATTATTTTTTGTAAGTTAGTATATCTAAATCATTCTTAATAGGTTCTTTCTCTTCTTTCTCTTTTTTCCCTAAATCAGATGGTTCTTTTTTATCCACTATCGGTTTTTTCATCAACATATCCCTAAATGAAGTATTAGAATTGACTGGAGTATAACGGTATAGATTTAACCCTAAAGTAATCGTCCAATTTTGGTTATTAAAATTAATAGCATTTCCCTTTTCATCTACAATATCAATCGTAAATGTATTGAGCGACTTTACCCTTAATATGTTGTAGGTGAGTGATGTATTTTTATAGAGGATAATTCCAAAAGGCGGTTCATCCACTTCAATTGTAGTCAAAATATTGCTAAATCCTTGTGTTCCGGAATTATAATTCAAAGTATTAAGGTTATTGCTAGATATAGTTAATTTATTACTCCCTAAAAGGTTCAACGGATGCGGTAATACTTTTTCAAATACCTCACTTACAATATACTCATCGCCATCAAATCCTACTAGATCATACATAGTTGATAAATCATTAGGGTCTAATACATCATTTCTCCTAAACTTGAGTAACGAAATAGAAGTAGGTTGAACGAACATGGTTAATTTACCGGTGGAGCGTATAATATTCATTAGAAATACAGCACCAATAGGAAAAGGAAAAGCAATAGTGTCTTTTAACACCTCAATAAAGGTTGAAATAAATAAAGTAGCAGTATAATTACCGACTGGTATTACCATTTTATGAACGGTTATTAACGGTTGCCCCACCTCTTGATATTCCAACCATAGAGCATTATTGTTCTCATTTATGTTGTAAAAACTAACTGGTATTTCGGCATTTACTATCCCAATTTCGGCATATGCTAAATCGCTTTCGTTTAAAAAATTGCTAAACTCAAACTGTATTGAAGAGTTGTTAGATGAGTTTTGTTTTATTCCATTAGCAGAGTATAGATTAATTAGTCTCTTATCTAAAAAAGTATTCATTATATAGTATCAGTAGATAAAAAGGTTTTATATTCTAAATCTAATTTCAAGGCATCTATTGCTTTTCTTTTTTTATGTATTTTTTTCATTACATTACGACAATAGGTGTGAGAGGTAATTAAATGAACTTCGGTATAATCACCACGCTTTCTATAACACGTTTTATGACTAAATATACCGCAACAGACAGAACATATATCATCTCTTTCATCTATCTTGATAAACTCACCATTCATAATATAAGGGTCAAGGTCATATTCACTATCACGTTCTCTACGTGTGTGATGATTATAGTAACCACGTGGTTTTAGGTTTTTAAAAGAATAGTCGTCCATAATTATTATCTTTTGTTATACTATAATGGGAGATAAAAAACAAAGGGATATATCCCTTTTGAACCCTACGCCGACCGCAAGCGGAATTGCGAAACTGACTAAAGCAGAACTTTTACAACAACTTCAAGAATTGGAAGATGATAATGTAGAAACTTTAGAAGAAACTGATAATTCTATTCAAGCAGAAAAGGGATATGATGAAACAAAAGACGAGACCATAACCGCACCAATTGCTACACCCATTACTAAAGCAAAAAAACCACGTTCTCAAAAACAAATAGACGCTTTTGCTAGAGCATTAGAAATTAAAAAAGAAAAAGCATTAGCACGAAAAGCAGAGCGAGATTTGAATGCTGGGTTAGAAAAAGTGAAGTTGGAAGAAAAGATTGTGAAGAAGGCAGTAGCGATTAAAAAGAAACAAATTAAGAAACAGATTGCTTTAGATGATATTAGCGACGATGATACACCACTAGAAGAAATTAAAAAGATTGTGAAGAAGTTTCCGGCAAAAAAGGAACAAGAAGAGGTAGAATTACCACCACCTAGAAGACGAGAACCACCAAAGTATTTATTTTATTAAATAAAGGGATACATCCCTTTTGAACCCTATTTTTTGTATTACTTTTTTTAAAAGTAAATATTATCTAACAGTATATTATAATGAGTAGTTTTATAGGACAACCAAGATTTCCCCCTTGTAAGAAAGAAATTACACTAGCGACCATAATGAAACAGTACAGTTTCTTTGACGAAAATAACCCAGCAACATACAAATTATATATCATGAAGAACCCTAATTTATCAACAGAGGAACGTGAATATTATGAACGAGTAGCGGAGTTTATGGAGACCGAAAGACAAGACGAAATGAACCAAATAAGAGGTAGAATGAGGGATAGAGATGTGGTGATGGCGGATAATGATTTAGGAAATAAAACGATATAGAAATAATATAACTAGTATATATAAGAATGAATAACAATATACTTTTAGAAAAAGTAATACAAAAGCAATCGGCAGATGGATATAATAAGGATAGTGTCTATCTGTGGAGGTTAAACAATTTAGACAAATATAGAGAACAACAAAAAAATTATCAAAGAACAATCTACAAAGATAATTATGATAATGTGAGGAAAATACAGAAGCAAAAATACTATGTTTTGAAATGCGAATTGAGAAGATTTTTAAACATGCTCCTAACTCCCTTTTGAACCCATACTTTTATTAAAAGTAAAGATTTATTATATGTATAGTATATATAATATGTCTCAAAAAACGTTAAGTGGAAACCAATTTGGAAACAGAACGATGAATGGGATTATCAATATTAGTGACGGTCAAGGAACTGTTATTGAAAACGGACAAATTGAAACTACTACTATGAATGCTACTACCATTTCGGCAGATAATTTACTAGAAGCAAATAAAGATGAAACCATTACCGGTGCTTGGAACTTTCAAACGTTGCCCTATTCGGCACTACAACCATTTGGTAATTTGGAGTTCGCTAATAAAGAATATGTTGATACTGCTATTATTGGAGCAGACTATGTAGATTTAACAACTAATCAAACCATAACGAGTGGTGTTAAAACTTTTATTGATACACCAACGTGTGCGAATATCCCACTTTTAAATGCTGATTTGGTGAATAAACTTTACGTGGATAATTCGGTCATTACAAATTATGTTACTACAAATACGACGCAACCCATAACTGGTAAGAAAGATTTTCAAGAAGGTAGAACTTTATTTAATGGTCTAACTATTGATAGTGGTGATGATTTAACGAATAATACATACGGTTTATTCAATACAAATTATCCACCAACTAATGCGGCGGCGTATTCTCTATTTCAAAATGAGTTAGGTGAAACATCTTTTAATGGATCTAATCTAACAAACATATCATGTAATGACGGTCAAGGTATTATGTTGGCGAAAAATAGTGCTACTGCTGGTTCAAATGGTGGTGGAACATTTCCTATGGTGATTGAAACGGATACTGGTGATATTAATTTCAATAACTTACCTACGTGTAGTGTAGCACCGAATGCTAATGATAAATTAGCAAATAAGGCATATGTTGATACGGAAGTTGCTGCTGCTATTCCTACCAATTTCGTAACGACAGACACGACGCAAACCCTAACGAGCGGAACTAAAACTTTTGTTGATATACCAAAATGTAGTGTAGTACCGAGTGCTAATGAGGATTTAGCAAACAAACTTTTTGTTGATAATGCGGTTGCTGGTGTTGGTGGTAATTTCGTAACGACTAATACAACTCAAAATGTAACCGGAAAAAAGAACTTTAAAAACATAATAGAAACAGAACCTATAACACATATCGCAAGTAATCAACTCGTTATTATTGATAAACCAGTAGCAACTACACGAACATTTAGTGGTATAAATAGTATTTCAATCGGTGAGAATTGCCTACAAACTGGTGATGCTTACAGACAAATTGCGATTGGAGCAAACGCTTTATTTGATGCTGGAATATCAACATCAGCAAACCCCAGATCAGATATTATCGCCATAGGAAGAAAAACGTTAGAATACGGTGGAGGTCAAGAAAGTATAGGAATTGGATTGTCTGCGATGGCGAATGCTACTGCTACTGCCGAGTTTAGTGTAGCGATTGGGTCGTCGGCAAATAGAGAATCAATAAATCCGTATATTACGGCGGTAGGGTGGAAGGCGTGCGAAATATCTGCTGGAGGGAATACATCAAGTATTGGTGAAGTTATAGGAATTGGGGCCAAGGCATCGCATACATTTGCTGGAATACAAAGCGTGTGTGTGGGAAACAACGCTGCCGAGTTCAACTGCGGTCAAGGAAGCACGACATTTGGAATGTTAAGTAATAGAAACTCTGCTGGGATACAATCAGTTGCGATGGGATTTAATGCTGGAGAAAATACTGGGTATGGTAGTTGTTCGGTGGGGGCATATAGTAATCGTAATGCGAGTGCTGGTGCCGGTGCGTTTAGTGTGAATATTGGATTACAATGCGCGGAGAGTGGGTCTAATATTGGTGATGTGAATATTGGGTATAATGCTAATTCTCAAGCAGTAGCAAATGGTAAGACCGCTCAACGAGGAGTCAATATTGGATGGGAGGCGGGAGCATTACAAGATAGTGCGACGGGAGATGACGTTATAACAATTGGGACACTCGCTGGAAAGGGTTCTGGAATGGGTCATTCATCAATCGCAATAGGCAGAGATGCTGGATATGGAAACCTTTTTGGTAATGGAGCGCCGTGCGGTCAAAGGTCAATCGCAATTGGAAATCGGTGTTTAGTAAATGGAACGAATAGTGCCGATGGTTCAGTTTGTATAGGTGCTGAAATAGGGGTTCAAGTAGGTGGTGGTGGTTCAAATGTAATCGCATTAAACGGAATGTGTAATGGTGCTGGCTTAACCATACCTAATAGTAGTGCTTTTTATGTGAAACCTATTAGAGCAAGGGGTGCTGAAGGTGGTTTTACTCCACTTTATTATAATACTACAACTGGTGAAATATGTTGGTAATATACTTTTACTTACAAATTAATATATATAGGTAGTATATAATGGATACGGACAAACAATTTGAGAAAACGCAAGTAGATATGGTTGAGGTTGTGAAAACATTTCAAGTGGATAGATTTGAGTATAAGGTGATGTCTATGGAACTCAATTCTAGTATTTCTCTAATGATTACTTTGTTTAGCGATACTACATTTATAAAAGCGAGTATGTTAATAATTGAGGGTGATTTATACAATCTATGGGGCGAACGAGATGAATATATCGTGGATATTATTAAAAGGAATATTAGGAGACTAGCAGAGTGTAACGGTTCAGTTGTTGCCGAATAAATAAAGGGATACATCCCTTTTGAACCCTCTGTTTTGTATTACTTTTTAAAAAAGTAAATAATATATAATGTTATAGTATAATGCCGGACTATAACATTACTGAATACAGTTATAAACGAGCAAAAGAACTAGGTGTTGAAATAAAACCGGCAGAGAATAAACATAAGAAGATTGATGTTTTTAAGAAGGGTGAGCGTGTTGCTACGATTGGGGCAAAAAACTACAAAGACTTCCCAACTTATATGTTACTAGAATTACAAGGAGAATATCCAAAAGGATACGCCCACGATAGACGACGACTGTATAAGATACGTCATAAGTATGATAAGGGTGATGCTGGGTTCTACGCCAATAAGATATTATGGTAATTAGCAATTCCGCTTGCGGTCGGTGTATAGGGTTTAAAAGGGATTTATCCCTTTATTGTTAAAATGTTGTTATATTCTATATGCCGAACTTTAGCAAAGATATAGAGGATATTTTAGAAAAAATAAGACTGAACTGTGGTATATTACACGAATATAACCGAAGACGTTTTATGGAGTTCAACCAACAAATAAAATACTACCGCATACCCGTGTTAGTTTTGAGTTCGTGTGCGAGTGTTTGGTCTGTTTCGGGGACAACTTTTCTACCCCAAGAACAAGTATCTTTAGTAAATTGTTTCATGGGATTGTGTGCTGGATTGATTACATCGTTGGAATTATTTATTAAATTAGATGAGAAGATGAAGGGAGCAGAAGACATGGGACATAAATATTACTCTTTGAGTATAGACATATATAAGACATTAATGTTGGACGATTGTAATAGAACGGCAGAAGGAAAGGAGTATTTAAACGAAGTCTTTAGCGAATATGTAAAATTGAATGAGAATGGGTTTTTACTAGATAAGAAGATAAAAGACCAATTGTTAGATCTACCGAAAAAGTTGATGTTATATATACCATCGCCAAAATCTGTAAATAGTTTAGGAACAAATACTGATAGTGATGTAGAAAGTAATTCATCAAAAGTTTAGGAATAGTTAATATAAAAAATTGATTTGATTTTATATTAAATGTATTTAGGAAAAACAACATAGAGATTATTATATATTGTAAGTATATAGTAAAGATGCCTATTAGACGACTACGAACTTTCACCAACAACAAGCGAATTCTTTTGGAAAACGAAGGATTTAGGAGCATACAAGGGTTTAGGAGGAACAGTCCAGAGTATCTTACAAACGATGATGCTTACAGAGCATTACTCACTTTGTATAATGCGAAGGTGGATAGGTTGAACGAGGAGGCAAGACTTTTAGCAGAGAGGGAGAAATATTTAGCAGAACAATTAGCAACCAGAAAAAAAGCATACTACAAGGAGAAGCGTAGTTCAAAAGGTAAAGATTATAAAGATTACAAAAGAGCAAATTACAACCTCTTACAACAAGCAAACAAAATAACAAAAAAGGATTTAAAAAAATACAAGGACGAAAAAGGTGTATTCATTATGGATGTTCGTGTTGATTACGACTGTAGGCAGAAAGCAGACAATTGGACTACTGATACACCAAATTGGAAAGCACCTTTTAGAGCATATCGTAGTGAAATTATTATTGCTAATACATTAGCAAAGTTAAAAGCGAATGCGATTAAAATGGAGGTAAGGTTGGTTGATGGTTTAAGGAATATATCACCCGAATTGAATGATAATTTCGTTATTACACGAGGCGACCATCATAACTCTAATAATCGTGTGCCTATTTCACGCATTAAAATGAAAAACGCAGAACCACTTAAATTAAATGATGCACCATTATCAAATTGGGATATGGGAACTGGTAGATGTGTATATGATGCCCTAATCTCTTTATGGGAACAACCTAATAGCAAGATGGGTAAGAAGGCAAACTATGAATGGTTAAATAATTACTTTACAAGTGATGAAAACCCTACACCCGAAGAAGATGGTGTTTCTATTGAGGAATTATACAGATTGGTATGTAGCGAGAAGATTAGTATGTATGCCTTTAATATTGATAATAAACTCATTCAAAAACATACATCTACTGAAACAAGGAATAGCAAAAAACCACCTTTGATATTCCGCATATACAACAACCATATTTATACTATTGACGGCAAGGAACAACAAATGTCTCTTATTGCTAAAAATCGTGAAGGCGAAAAGGTAAGACATAATCAATTGGAAAATGATAAAAAGAAGTTTGTGAAGGAAGACGAAACAACATACAATAATGTAATCGCAACAGACGAAATTATAACTGGTAATGAGTTTGCCGTTAAATACATATTTGAGAATAAAAGTGTTCCTTTCCCTATGACTAAACATAACATCAAATATGATAAAGGACATATCAAGCAGATGACTATAGGTAATAACAAAATATTTACTCAACCAGTAGAAAAGGATATTACAGACTATTTGAAAAAGAACAAATTAGATTACAAGGGACAACATTATATCACTCTACTTATGGAATTTTGGAAAGACATATATGGTGGAGAGTTGCACGAAAACGAGTTGATTAGTGAGATGAACCCCGATGTATGTGATAAGTTCAATATGGATGATGTAAAGAACAGAGTTCATATTGGTTCTATGATGGATATTGAGGATATGGATGCTAAAATAGAAAGTGGTGAAATCGTAGGTGCGGATGTAATTAAATGCTACAGTTCTATATTAGATAATCCCGCAGATAATTGGTTAGTCTATTCTATTACAGATGAGATTGCCGACTATGATGGAGAACTAAAAACTGGGTTATATTTTGTAAAGACTAAAGACCTTACTATTTTACATAAAAATAACTGGTATTCCAATACTATACTACAATACGCAACAGAGAACAATATTGAATATGAAATTATCAAGCAATACATTCCTACAGAACAAACAAACAACAAGGATTATTTCAAGGAAATGATTGACTATGTGAGTAAGGAATGCGGTATGAAACTCACTAAAAATATCATCAATTCTATTACTGGTATGTTGGGTAAAACAAAACAATCATCTTATACTACATCTATTACTACAGATATTAACGAGGTATGGGAATGTTTAAATGCGAACAACGACAAGGTAGATGATTTCTTTTTAAAACAAGAGAAG
>FUWD013185850.1_pt1 | contig 13307 bp, 18 predicted proteins | sample 1063281 | NCBI WGS metagenome assembly FUWD01 (sample SAMEA79048168, study PRJEB19326) | metagenome | biome: marine
ATTGATGGCGGAACCGCTTAATCTGATAGAATGGATCTATAATGACTACTCTTCCATCAAACATTGGCTACGGCACAGTTACTGGCCGTTTCCTTTTGGCATACGCGGATGCTGAAGACCTCGATCTTTACCCTGATGGCGTTCCTTGTAAAGGCAGCGTTCTTTTAACGCCATCTGCATCTTACGTTAAGAACCTTACTGCTTCGCCAGCGCCTGTAACAATTCTTCCGGCAACTATTGAATGCCTGCTTGACAGCGAAGGTTACATCCTGGGCTCTGATGATACTCGTGGCGTGCGGCTTGTTGCCACAGATGACACAGATAATAACCCAGTTGATTGGACTTGGCGTGTAGACTTCCGCCTGACAGATCAGACAGATACTCCTACTCGCGGGATTCCAACTTTTTACTTTGAATTGCCTCAAGGCACCACTGTTGATCTTACAACCGTCTCCCCTGTGCCAGACGCTAATGGGGTTTATTACCTAACAGGCCCTCAGGGCGCTACTGGAGCTACTGGTGCGCAAGGGCCAAGCGGAACAACTTCTGTAAATTCTCCAATAACAAACTCTGGAACTAGCACAGCGGCCGTGATCGGCTTTGACTGGACCTCTACTGCACTTGATAGCATTGGCAACGTTTCTGCAACATCGCCTAATGATCAGGATTTACTTAAATATAACAGCCTGACCTCTCTTTGGGAGAAGTCGAACACTATTGATGGGGGCACAGCCTAATGCCAGTTCAAACCGTAATTAAACTCCGCAGAGATACTGCAGCCAACTGGCTATCCACTAATCCAGTCCTAGAGGCTGGGGAAAAAGGCTTAGAGTCTGATACCGGACTCGAGAAGGTTGGTAATGGCACACTTGCTTGGGATGCGCTGCAATACACTGCGACTTCTAGGGTTGTTGAGACGGTAAAGAATGAAAATCTAACGACCGTCACCAAGGGAAGCGTTGTTTACATCTCTGGTGCTAACGGTGATAATGCCTTGATTTCGCTTGCGGATGCAGATAGCGAAACAACCTCTAGCAAGACGCTTGGTTTTGTTGTCGCAGATATCGCCTCTGGTGCTCAGGGTCAGGTTGTTACCAACGGCTTGCTAAATAAAGTGGATACCGCGCTAGCAACTGCCGGACAGGCCGTGTGGCTGTCAGGCACTGCTGGTCAGTTTGTTTTTGGTAACCCACCGGCAAAGCCAGCCCACTCGGTTTACTTGGGTGTTGTTATTCGTGCCCACGCGACCAATGGCGAGATCCTTGTCAAGGTTCAGAACGGTTACGAACTGAATGAACTTCACGATGTGAATGCTGGATCGCCAAGCGACAACAACGTTCTTGCTTGGGATAGTGCATCAAGCATGTGGACTAACCAGACCGCAGCTCAGGCAGGTCTTGCAACTGCAGCTAACCCAACCTTTACTGGAACCCTTAACGCTGCAACCGTTAGCATCTCTGGCAACCTAACCGTTGGTGGAACAACCACGACCGTTAATGCTCAGGATCTTGTTGTAACCGACCCACTTATCTACATCGGTGAAGATAACAATTCAAATGTTGTTGATCTAGGACTTGTTGCATCTTTTGATAACGGAACCTATCAGCACACTGGTCTAGTCCGTGATGCAAGCGACAACAAGTGGAAACTTTTCAAAGGTGTAACTGACGAGCCAACCACTACGGTGAATTTCGCTCAAGGCACCCTAGAGTACTCTTGCTGTCAATACGATTGAAGCGTCTGGTGCAACAATTGGCGATGTTTCAAATACTGAAATCCAGTATTTGAATGGCGTGACTTCTGGAATTCAAGGCCAGATGGATAACATCACTACAGATATCACTGCCTTATTCGGCTCAAAGGCTGAGATCAATAGTCCAACTTTTTATGGAACAGTCGATTTCAGCGGCGCAACAGTTATCGGCATAGAATCACTGCCGTCTCAGACTGGCAATAACGGCTACTATCTAACTACTGATGGCTCTGTCGCTTCTTGGGCACCTGTTTCCGCTGGAAGCTCTGACCTTAACGGCCTTAGCGACGTTGTGCTCACATCATCAGCAACTGGCGACATTCTTTACTTTGATGGAACTAACTGGATCAACAAGAGCGCAGCCTCTGTTCCTGTTCTGCTCAACGCACAGTCTGGAACTTCTTACACTCTAGTTTTGGGTGACGCAGGTAAGGTCGTTGAAGGAACTAACTCTTCAGCTAACACTATCACTATCCCACTTAATGCCTCAGTGGCCTTCCCTATTGGAACACAGATCACTGTGTTGCAGGCTGGCACTGGTCAGACAAGCATTAACGTTACTAGTGGCGTTACCTTGAATGCTGGTCTACAGGGAACTACTAACGTTGCTAAGCTTCGCGCACAATGGTCAGCCGCTGTTTTGATCAAGCGTTCGACTGACACTTGGGTTGCTTCTGGAGACTTGGTGGCGTAAAATGGGCTTCTTTGCTGTAGTGACGGCATCTGTAAGGAAAACCTTTACGGATACGTTCCAAAGATCAAACACCTCTGGTGGACCAGGTAGGGCTTCTGATGGCAGTCCCTGGGACGCCACTCGTGGCACAATGGTCGTTACATCGAATGTTCTTACAACTTCAGATTCGCTATCTGGCTACCCAATGGTCACTACTGATATGGGTGTTGAAGATGTTGCCGTTGAAGTCACTGCGAGTGCCACTGGACAGCTCGCTTCTCTTTGGGTTACTGATTCTAATAACTGGTGGGGCGTTCAAACATATTCCCAAGCGGAAAGTTGCAACTGTCAATCCCAAGGGTATTCTTGCAACTGTTACACCTACTACTATCAATGCAACTGCGGCAGTCAAACATACTGCGGCTCTTACGCCGGTCCATACTGCCTATACTATGTCACATCATACTATTGCAGCGATTGCCCGGCATATGCCTGCTCAACATGCTATCAATATGTGTGCTCAACTTGTTACCCAAATTATATACGAGTGCTACAGTCTGTGTCTGGATCTATTTCAGCTCTTTACACGTGGACAATATCATCAGTCGCAGCAGCTTTCCGAGTCAAGACCTCTGGGAACTCTATCACCACGCAGGCTTATTCAGACACAGGTATGACAAGCCAAATCGGATCTGATCTGACATATAATGCTTCATCGCCAACAAAAACCAAGCGCTTTGGTCTATCAATTGGAACATCGAACTACAACCAGGGGACTTCAATCTCTAAGGTTATAATTAAAAGAAACCCATAGAAGGAAAACAAATGACAGAATCAATTCCAAACCTAGAACAGCCAGTCCCAGCTAGATTAAACCCATTCAACATGGCCCTAGTTATTGATAACAAGGTATATCAAGTTATGAACGTTGATGGACAGACCGCTGCTGCGTTTCTAGCAGACCACACTTTTGTCCAGATCGCTTACGGAGAAGCTCAAGCTGGCTGGGACTATGACCCTGTAGCCGGAACGTTCTCAGCTCCAGTAGCCGAATAATTTAAATCAAAAGGGCGAAATGAAACTAATAAGGTTTTTCACGGAAAAACAAAAAGAAACTTTTGGGCAACCAAGGCCGACAAAGCAAACAATACCCAACTGGTATAAGCATGCTGAAAGTAGCTTTACAAATGCAGACGGATCAGAATCAGCTGGCCTAAAAAAATGTATGCCATATGTTGATGTGATGATGGCTGGATATGTTTTAACCATTCCAGTCGATATCCATGTAAGCAAAAAAGAAAACGGTGAACTTCGTATATCTTATGAAGAAACTCCACTTGGCGAATTTATACATGAAAGACCAGCTGAACTGGGACACACAATGCCCAGACCATTTGGTTTCGCACCGAACCATCTGGCATACAAATCCCACTGGGGCTGGGCTGTGCCAAAAGGCTTCAGCGTGCTAGTTACTCACCCTTTTAATAGGGTTGACCTTCCGTTCCACACCGTCAGTGCATTAATGGATTCAGATGAATTCTTCGCAGCTGGCAACATTCCATTCTTTATCAGGGGGGACTTTGAGGGAGTCATTCCGGCAGGGACTCCACTGGCACAGTTGCTTCCTGTGAAACGCGAAGACTGGAAAATGATTGATAATGACAGTTCTATAGTCAACAAGGCGGCATATCAAGGTAGGGTTGCTAGAGACCCAAGGTTTGGATACAAGCGAGTAATGTGGCACCGTAAGGAGTATAACTAATGAAACCAAGACACAAAAAGCCTAGCAAGAAAGAACTGGGAATGCCAACTGTCCCTTTCTTTGACTTATTTAAAAAGAAAGATCACCAGCACGACCATGGCTCAAACATCGCCCACAATCATGGAACAGAGCCACCGACTGGCGTGCCTATCTATACAATTGCAGTGATTTTAGATGGTAAGGTTTATGAGGTTCTTAGGGCTCAAGAAAAGCTAGCCGACATTTTTCTTTCTAACCCAACCTTTATACTGGTTGACGAGCAAACCAATCAAGCTAAAATAGGCATGGAATATAAAGATGGAAAATTCACAGAAAAATAATAAACCAGAAATACCTGAGCTGAAGAAACCTGCACGTATTTGGGACATGCTTGACCCAAGCATTGAAAAGGTCAGTGAAGAAATCCAAACTGCTAGAATGGATATATGTAAAGAATGTCCATTCTTTATGAAGATCACTAAACAGTGCAGAAAGTGCGGTTGCCACATGCCGTGGAAAACACAGCTACCACACTCTTCTTGCCCTATTGGTAAATGGGAATCGGTCGAATAGGATACAATAGAAGCATGCCAACAATTCCTGACGTTTACCCACCAGATTACACAACTGTCGTAGGGCAAATCCGCTTACTCATTCCTGATGTAGAGCAGCTGGAAAACCCTGCCGATCCAAACCAGGATGCTGCCTATATTTTCAATGATGCGCAGTTGCAGGCTTTTGCTAGCCTTTACGGCAACAATGTTAAGCGAGCTGCAGCCCAGGCTAAGCTTGTGCTTGCCACCAGCGAAACCCTCATTAACAAGGTCATTAAGACTTACGACTTTGCAACTGATGGCGCTAAGCTCGGTGCGGAACTTCGTGCACAGGCTAAGCAGCTTCAGGAAGAAGCTGACAAGGACGACTTGGTTGACTCTTACGAGTCGTCATTTACCGTTGTGCCGCTACTTACGAAGTGGGACAATGAATGGCTTTAAACACTAGGGGCGCACTAGATCCGCGCTGGCAGTTCCACAACAGACTTATCGAGAAGTCCATTGCTTTTGCAACCATTGAAGTTTATGATCCTGCAACCGCTGGCAGCGAATACGATCCGGTAACAAACACTTGGACCAATGAACCTACTACGCTTTGGGCTGGCAAGGCTCGTGTTCAACCACGCTCAGCAAGCGCCAGAATGGGCTCTATGGGCACAGTGGTCTCAGCTATTGATCCGGGTGCATCTCAGATCGTTGAGGTCCACATTGGGCTGCGTGAGAACCAACTGATGGGTTCTAATGGCGACATGCCGGACCTTCGCCCAGGCCACCGCATGAAGGTGACTGACTCGCCACTAGACCAAGCTCTTTGCAACTTCGAGTTTGTTGTGCGTGGAGTTTTGAATGGGTCTAACCCTTGGCACCGCACTCTTCTGTGCGAGGTGAACCAGGAGCTGAACCCAAACAATGGCTAAGATCAAACTCACAGGCATTGTCTCTCCTGAATACATACTTAAGAAAAGCCCTGCAGGTAAAAAGCTTGCTAACGAAATAAGGCTTGCTGTTAGCCGCGCCGGTATCGCTGGTGCTAAGGCTATGCGTGAACGTATCCTTGACAGCCCCACAGGTTCTGACTGGCACACTCGCCGCAACGCTTGGCGTGGCATGAGCCGCCCTTCGATCAACGGCAAAGACGGACCAGTGAACAACTCTTGGGGTTCGCGTCTTGAAACAGGAAACATGTATAACAGCGTTTCAGCAAACTATGCAAAGATTGTCCCGGGTCGTGATCGTCGCAATAGACAAAACATTGTTGGTGGCTTTGGTTGGCCAGCAACATCTGATGGTAACATTAGACAAGCACCATCACGCCCAATTAATCGTAGCCGTCAACCAGACACGCGAAACTGGGGCGCGGACAGAAACTATTTTGAAATGCAAGAATATGGGCTTGGCAACATAGGCAGCCCAATGCTATCTCAAGAATACGGCCGAATTGCTGCATTAAGAAAATTCAATCAAGAGATGGAAAGAATTAGAAGGAAAAGGTAATGGGACTCTCACTACTACCAATCGAAGACGAAATCATCACACGCCTCAAAGAACTGCCACAAACAGTTTACGAGAACGGTGTGCCAGACGACGCACAGCTGCCATACTCAAACGGCGCAATGCTTCCCTTCATTGTGCCATTCTTTGGCGGCTTCGCCCGAGCAATCGACGGACACGGAATCCTGTCCTCAAGACAAGACCTTGGCGAAAGCTATGTCATTATCCAATGCGTTGGGCCAACCGAACGATCAAGCCGCCAAGTGGCAGACATTGTGCGAGACAAAATGATGGGCTTCAAGCCAAATGACGCAGGAGAACTAACCCCTGCAGGAAACTCACGATTCATCACACCAGACTTCACGTCGCGCCCAGCGAAATACATTTCAGAAGTTACCTTCCGCTATGTTGTGAACACTAATGTGGTATTATAGTATAGATTAGGAAGGACCACCCCTTGGCACTTTTCAAGCATAAGGTCACTGGCGCTATTGTTGAGCGACCAGCGCACTACGCTACACACCCAGTTTTTGGCAGAAACCTAGAACCGATCACGGACAAGGAAACTGCTGTAGCCCCTAAGGCTAAAGAAACCCCAACTGTAATTGAGCCAGTTGCCGCTGAGGCAGTTGTCGAAGTTCAGGGCGGAGCAGAATGGGACTTCACAGCCCCTGAGGAGCCAAACGCTCCAGAAGAAACCATCGAGAATAACGAGGAAAACTAATGGCAAATACTAAAATGCTACGCCCGAACGTGGGCATTTATGTTGCCACTGCGACTGCGTTTGCTGACTGGACGGCTCCTACGCTGACCGAGATCACTGACGCAACCAAGGTGTTCAACATTTCACCAGCTGTCACCGACGGCTACACACTAAACATGACCGACTCACAGGCAGACAGCTCGCTTTCTGTTATTGACAACGCCGATGTTCAGACCCCAACCTACCACAACTACGAAGCATCTCTTGACGTATTCCGTGACGCTAACCTAAGCGCAACCTCGGTTTACAACAAGGCACGTGACCTTTTCTCAGCTGCTGACGTCAAGTATTACTTGATCAAGCGTGTTGGTAAGACTCACGACGCAGACTTCGCAGAAGGCGACGAGATCTCAATCTACGGCGTAAAGACTGACTTCCCTGTTGACATTGTTGGCGATGGCGAGATGGTGCGTCTTGGCGCTCGTTTCCTCACCACCGGTGAAGTTAAGGTTAACGTTGCAGTTGCAGCAGGAACTGCAGGTTCAGGCCCAGCACTTGCAGCAACCACCGGAACCAAGATGGTTTCAAACGGTAAGATCCGTGTTGACTGGGTTGACGTTTCTGACGTTACCGACGAGGCTGCATTCCTTGCAGGTCCAGACGCTTCACTTATCGAAGCTGACGGTGTAAACCTTACCCCAGCAATCGCATGGGACAGCTACAACCTAGGTGCAACCGACTCAAACAAGATCGACGACCGTGGAATCATTGACGAAGGCCAGGTTCAGACTCGCGGTTTCGCGCAGTATGACGCTTCGCTAATGTTCTTCCGTGACGCAGACCCAGAAGCAACCAGCGACTACAACACTGTTTACAGTGTGTTCAAGGCAGCAACTGACGGCTCACGCCCAGAAGGCTACCTAGTAATCCGTATTGGTGTTCCTGCGACCACTGCACACGCTGCAACTCAGAAGGTATCGGTTTACAAGTTCATTGCTGACTCATTCATGGACAACACCGAGGGTGAAGACAGCGTTAAATACATGGTTAACTTCATGCCTCAGGGCAAGCTCGGTGTAAACGTAGCTGAAGTAGCTTAATAAACTGCGGGGGAGGCATTTGCGCCCATTTGGCCTCCCCGCTTTCATCACCTCTAAAACGGCGTTAAACTTTTACTAGAACAGGCGAAAAAATGAGCGAAGAAACAACAACTAAGGATGCTGGAGCGGAAGCTCTGGAACTTGTCGAACAGGCACAGTCTAAGAAGGTTTTCAACCTTGCAGACGCTATTAAGGGTCGTGCCCTTCCACAAAAAACTATTACCATCTTCCTTGACGAACATGCAGCTATGGAGCTTGTCGAGATCAACGACTTGATGAACCAGACCACTGATGCTGACGAGATGGCTAACCTAGAGTCACAGGCTGCCGAGCTTAAGAAGCTAATCAACGACTCTGCGCTAACTATTGCTATGCGTGGCGTTAACCAGAAAACCATCGAAGAGGTTTCTGACATGTGCAACGACAAGCACAAGGTGAAGGATGGCGAAGGCCCTAGCAGCCTCGACTGGATGGTTGACTACATTGTGACCCTTGTTGCCAAGAATATTGTTTCTATTACCACTGGTGATGGTGAAGTTGATGAAGGTCCATTTGACTTCGATAAGCTTAACGAGATCCGTGGCTTCATTCCAACAGCTGAATGGAACAAACTGGTTGAGACTATGCAGCGTTTGACGCTTGCTGGCGGCTACTTTGAGCAACTAACGGATGCAGGTTTTTTACAGAAGTCCTAACTTGGGAGCATAACCGAGGTTATGTAACTAAGCTTAGGGCAGCTATTGAGAACGGCATACGGCCGGTAGCGATGCTCTTCCATGAGCAGCCTACCGATCCGTGGACCAGGTTCGATTTCCTTCTCCTTGAGGCTTATCAGATTTTGCAGGATGAAACCTGCCAAATGTGTGGCAATCCTATCTGGATTTGCCGTAACGAGTTTGCTGACAACGTAGGTTTTAAGATTAAGACCACTAAGTGTTTTGCTAAGGCTGAGCTTGATCGTCATGCTGAACAGCAGGAGAAAAAGAAGTCTAAAGCTAAGAAACATGGCGAGCAGGAGTATGTGCTTGCTTACACTTACGACGGTTCTGATATGCCTACACGCATTTCTTACTACTCGAATCTTGCCAAGGTGGCTGAAGAGGTTAATGCCAATTAGTGTATAATGATACTATCATTATATTGCTAGGATGGAAAATTGGCTGACAACGAACTAAGCGTCAATATTGGTGTCAATCTTGAGATTGATGAACAGACAGCGATTAAGCAGTTAGAAGGCGTTGCTAAGAAGCTTGGCATGACAGGCGAGGGCCTACTTAAGGACCTTAATATCGAGATTGATGTTGTAAACATTGATGCCGTTGAACGCCAGCTATGGTCTATTATTAACCTAACTGAAGGTGTTGGAAATAATCTAAAAGATATTTTCAAGGCTGATCCTAAAGCGCAGACGAGAATGTTTTCTGAGCTCCGTAAAGAGCTTAGCCTTATTGAGCGCCAATCAAATCAAAAAGGTGGAAATGCTAGAAACAAGACTGGCAAACTAAAAGATATTGAAGATGCAATCTCTAAAGAACTTTTGGAGAAAAGGGCGTTAAGTTTAACGTCGGGGCTTTCAAGGGCAAGCTAGAAACTAGACTAAAAACTTGGAGTGAAGATTTTGGTGACGATGCAGTTGACTCTGTCGATCTCGTTGCTGCTGGGCTAGAAGACGTAACAACAGAGCTAAATGATTACGCAAAAAATATTGCTAAAAGCATCGGCGTAAAATTTAAAAATGTCGATGAAACCGCAATAGACTTCCTGGAAGCCTCTGACCCTAAAGATGCCGAAACAATGGTTCGTGCACTGCAGAAGCTAAAAGACGGCATGAAGCTATCCACTAAAGAGCTTCTATCTGTGCAGAACTTCAACTTAAACGATGACGGCAAGTTTACTGTTTCGCCAGCAATGTTTATTGACGCATATGAAAAAGCTGTAATTAAATACGGCGCGGATCTTTTTGTTGATATGCCGATAAAAAGAAAAGCGGAGACAAGGCAATTGCTGATCTTGAGAAAAAGCTCGAAAAGCTTGAAAAAGAATATGAAGCAATGCTTGCTGGCATGGGCACACCGTTCTTCGATAGGAATCTATTTAAAAAACTTGAAGACGAAATAAAGGCTGCAAAAGAAAAACTTTCAAATGCACTGCTACCTAAGGGCGTAAAAGACTTTGACAAGTTAGATAAATTCCCAGAACAAGCTTCAGAAAATGTTGTTAACTTTCTTGCATCTCAAATAAAAGACTTAACTAAAACTGAAAAAGGTCAAGCAAAATACACTGCAAAAATTGACGAAATTACTCAAAAGCTAATTCTTGATATTCTGGAAAAAGCACGAGCCGCTGGCGAAAAATCTTTAAAGAACCCACAAGATTTTAATAAAAGAATGCTGGATGAATATGCGCCAGCAGCGGATATGCAAGCAATTGCTGGATCGGATAACACAGAGAATCTATTCCGCTATGCGCAAGAAAAGGCGGCAAAAAAGGCTCATGAGCTAGAGATCCAGTATGGGCTTGCTGAGGGAACTGTTGGTGCTTACGCGCAGGTGTTTGGCTTGCTTGCTGATGCTGATCTTAATAAACTGTTTAGCCTTGCTGACGCAATAAACGCAATAGAAACAACTTCTTTCACTGACATTAGCGGCGCAAATATTCCTTCTTTCGATGCAAGGGGTTTTGGTAGAGTCAACCGTGGCGATGGGGCTTCACGGCTTAGGTTTCCTGAAAAAATGGGCCTTGATATTGAAAGTCAGATTCTTGCAAATCCAGCTATCTTAGAAAATCTTATAAAGACAAAACCGGATGCTCTTGAGAAAAAGGTCGAAGCACTTCTAATCCAAAGAGCCAGGGAAGTTGGTCGCGAACTATTACCTGAAGAGACTATTGAAGCACTTCAGTTGGCTCTTGTGCAGAGCTTTGTTGGTCAAGTTCGTTATGCAAAAGTTGACGAGCAGGATATTAACGAAGCCCAAGGCAAGATAGCTAAAAAAATTGCTGCAATTCATATGGCTGGAAAACTTGCTAGCGATGCATACGCTAAGGCGCTTGGTGCGAAAACCGTTGCTTACAGGGTTGGTCTTGGGACTCAGGAACTTGATGCGGCAAAAGTAACTGCTGAAAGAGCCAGAATTGAACTGCTTAAGCTTCGCAATAATTACAGGTATGCTGTCCAGGATCTTACTGGAGTTGTAGGTTCTAAAAACATTAAAGAACCTTTCCAGTCTTTTCCTAACGTAAGGACAAGGGAAGATAAGGCTGCCGATAAAGAGTATGGTCAGGCATTAGCTGTTGCCATTGCAAAGCACGAAGCTCGCCTAAAAGATCTTGAGGCTGCTTTTGCTGGGGTTACTCGTGCGCAGGTTATTGGTCCAGAAGAGACAGCTCTTAACAGGAGCCAGGGCCAGGCTACCGCTGTTAGGATTGCTAAAAAGCGTGATCGTGATAGGGCTCTTGTAACACCTGATCTTCTTGATGAAGCTTACGCGGAGAACACTGCTTTTGACTTTAAGAAGGCCAGGGCTAGTAGCGGTGTGCTCGGCGCTGCTATGCGTAAGCGCATTGCTGCAAAAATTGAAACCATTGAGCAGCAGATTGATGAAGCCGCAGTTCAAGAAGCGAAAAAGCCTGCCGCTGCTGCACCTCAGCCAATGGCAGATCAGAGCCTTACCGGAGATGCTTGGTCTTCGCAGATGCGTAGCAAGCTTATTGCCGCTAAGTCAGCCTCTGAACGGCCTTTCTCTGTTGCTATGGATACAGAGTTTAACTACGCTACAAAACAGGTTCTTAATGAAGTTTCTGCAGTATTCAAAAATGCTGCCGGAGAGTTCGAGCAAGCGATCTCCTTTATTAGCATTCCTAAAGACGTCGAGGGTCTTAAGCGTCGCCTAGGCCCAGATGAAACAGATGCCGAATATGCGGCAAGGGCAACCACTGCAGATAAACTTCGCCAGCGTGCAGAAACTCTTGGTATTGGGGCTGACCAAATTGGCGGAACTGGAAACGAAAAAGTTGATTTCCAGATTCTACACAAGAACGTTTCTCAGATGGTTAAGTTCCTTCTGTTGTTGCAAGAGCTTAATATTCCAATTACTGGAAGTAACTTTAAAGGTGCAGATGGATCTAGCATCACTAGGCTTATTGAGTATGTGAACTCAATTGCTAAAAACTATGATGTAGACGCGCTGCCTGTTCCTACAAACATTAAGGCTGGCCTTTTTGAGTCAGATAAGTCTTTCAAGGAATTTGCTCCAAAGGTCCCAGGGTTAGATGCAGTCCTAGGCGCAAATGGTAGTGCAAAACTGCAGACACTTATATCCGGTATTGCAAAACTAGAAAATGCTCCTGGTGGCGGAAGCGGTGCTGACTGGCTAAAGAAGTATGAGTCTGTTTTCCGAATGGACGAAAATGGCAAGCCTAAAGTAAGGCTTGATGGCACTAAAACTATGGAGGCGCATTTTGCTGCCGCTGACGCAGTTATGAGTGTTATTGTTCAAGACTTCTATGACGAAGTTACAAGACAGGGACACCAGGCTGCTCGCGAGGCACAGCTTCCACAAATGGCTCCCGGGCTTCCTGGTAAAGCCTCGGCTGGTAATGGTGGCTCTGGAAAACCCCCAGTAACACCTGCTGCCGCTGCTGCTGGCGATGAAGACCCTATGGCTAATCGTGCGGCATCTTCGATTCAGAAGACTTTCCACACTGCTAGAGAATACAACATGCTGTTGGCTGGGCTCACTGAAGAAGAGCGCACGATCATCAGGGAGAAGTTAAAGTTAATTAAGTCTGATGAAGAGCAGATTAAAATTTCTGCAAGTCTTCTTCAGAAAGAATCAGAATTAAAAAATAAGACTAATGAGCTTAAAAAGCTAAAGCTTAGTGCACCAGATTCTGCTGAGTATAAAGCTGCTAGAGAAGAAGTTAAGGATCTTAACTTAGAGATCATTAAGCTGACTAATGCTGGTAGGAAAAACGAAACTGAGGTTGTTTCTAGAACCCTTGCTCAGGGGCGCTATAAGGAGATGCAGGAGCAGGTTCGCCTAAACACTAGCAAGCAGATTGATCAGCAAAATCAACTTAAACTTGCTGGCAAAGAGTTTACCACTCAGGTAAAGATCAATGCACGCGAACAAATTGAAGCTCAGAAAGCTGTGCAAAAAGCTAACGCACAGCAGGTAAACCAGTGACTGCTCGTTACGCTTTGTATGATGTTGGTAACTTCTACCAGAACCTTTCGCAGCAAATGTTCCGCCTCACTAGGCAAATTTTTTGACACGACAAAAAACTTACCGC
>FUWD013232501.1_pt1 | contig 13302 bp, 13 predicted proteins | sample 1063281 | NCBI WGS metagenome assembly FUWD01 (sample SAMEA79048168, study PRJEB19326) | metagenome | biome: marine
AAATTTTCGAGAATAACCTTATATGCGCCCACTTGGTTATTTTTTTTTAAAATAAGTACTATCAAAATTAACAAATAGATTAATCCATATAATTTTAGAAAGCGAAAATAGCAATGGTGCTAATATAAGCAATACAACCACCATTAAGATTAGTGTAGAAAGGTAAGCTAATTCAGGTAAAATCAACATTTTTAGTATAAATATTGCAACAAATAGTGCCACGCCTAAACCATAAGAAACATAATAAGAGCCTTGAAAAAATCCTGGTTCCATGTCATATTTTAGATTACAATTACTACATTCTTTTTTAACCTCTCCAATTTTTTTAAAATTGTAAGGGTGGCTCTTAAAAAAACGACCCTTATTGCATTTAGGGCATCTCATTTTTAGAATACTAAAAAGTTTGGTTCCTTCTTTAAACATGTAATTTTATTTTATACAAAAGTAGTTTTCTTCTTAAGTATATAACCCAATAATTGTTACAAAAGTAGAATCTTAAAAAACAATGTAATTCCTTTTTTTGAATTTAATTTTCTATTATAAAATGGTGTTATTTAAAGATTTTTAGAATACTTTGAAACACAGCATAAAACAAAAAGCATTAAACTGTTTCTAAAATTACTTACAATATAGAAATTATACAAAGAAAAAAGCTTAAGTTTATTCTGATTTATATTTTCGTTTACCAGTTAAATATCCCAAATAAAATGGCAGCCCTAAAACGACTACAAAAAGTAAGATAAAATAGATTATAAGTGCACGTAAGGTTGCACTTAAACCTTCAAATGCCTTTTCAATACCGATATTAACTAAAGTATCTGCTTTTGTTGTAAGAGCTATCCGTTCTCTTTGTATAATCGAGTCTAATACAATTCTTTCACGTTTTAGCATGATATCTATCGATTCAACATCTTTAGATAAGCTTTGTATCGCAGACCCAATTTCGTAATTAAGATTTCTAAATAATGGACTAATATTATTTCTAAATTCTATAATAGCCTCATTCATTGTCTCTGGAGAATTTTCGGCTACTTCTAAGAGTCGATCAAATTGTTTTTTGAATTCATTTAACTTTGCTTTAAATACAAGGGAGTCTAGTCCTTTTTCCTTTAATATCATTTCGGTCTTCCAATTAAAACGTTTACCTGATGCATCAGAATAATAACCAAAACGATTACTAGCATCTGCAATAACTTCCGACAAGGTGCCAACTGTTTGAACAGCAGTACTATCAGCTATGTTTTTATATTTTAAGTAAGATTCCCTGATTGAATGGTGTTTGAATTTTTTCTGCAAATACAAAGGTGAATTTTCAGCATACTGCATTACAAAATATTTTATTTGGCTGTATTCTTTTTTAGGCAATACATTTAAAGCAATTTTGTCAATATCATTTATGTTTTCATTTACTGCTTCTAAAGCAATAGAGCTATGCCTTCCAAAAATATTTTCCAGTTCTGGCATTTCTAAATACTTTTTCACTTCTAAGAAATAGGCCCATGTATCCATTAATGCGACTTGTGGTTCGCTTTGAAAACTAATTTTTCCTATCTCTTCTGATGTTTGAATTTTCCATTTTATCGTATTTAATTGTACTTTTTTGGTATTTTGATCTAAATTAGAGATATTATCTGCCGCAGATTCTATCCGATCCATTGCTGTTCGTGCAAAATTATGCGTTAATAATCGTATATTTAATTCTCGAATACCTAAGGGCTTTTGTTCGCTTTCAATTTTAACGAGAGAGCATGACGATAAAAAAAGCAGGACTAATATTAATAGGACATACGATGTAATGTTTTTCATAGCGATTACACTTTATTTTTAACATTTGATAAGTTACTCATTATAGTAAAACTTACTAAAATATGACTACAGGTCATTAATTAAACCGCGTTTAGTCAACCTTGAGGCATTTCATAACTTCTTTACCATTTTTGTCGAAACAAAACAATTTTAAACCATCTAACTTATAACTATGAATCTCTATAATGGCATTATTAAGCGCGTTTGGGATATCCATTTGTGAGCATAACTTTTTCGTGCCCATTATTGGTCCAAATTCAAGGTTTGTTTCTGTGATCCGACGAATAGCTCCTCTGATATTATTACAGCCATCATTGCCTATGACCTGCATATTTTTCAAAGAAAATTCAAGTTGTGGAAATTGCAAAGAAGTCTTGTCAATTTCTATATTACCAATATTAGTAACCACCCATATATCATTTAGGAGGTATCGTGAATCTCTTTTTTTGGAAACTATTTTACTTAATGTATACTTTAAATTCGATTTATCGGCAGGTAGGGTGGAGGTATCAATAGTCTCTACAGATACATCTATTTGATATAGATAACCTGGTTCAAAGTCAAAACCTTCAATAGTATCATAAAAAGAAGACCAATCATCACTTTCGGTATATTTTACTTGCAGGCACTGCATAGGACCGACTCCCACACAATTTGTTTTATGACTATTGATAAATATTTTTTTTTTAACGGTAGTTGAACCACAAGACATAAGAGTAATAATTATTAAAATATAATATATTTTTGACATCATTAAAATTTAATTTGGTTGTAAAACTTTAGGGATTAACCTTCTCAATTTTATTAACAATATAATTAGTATCGCCCAGCCAAGGCATTGTTTTGTAACGTTCTTTATAAAACACCTTTACTTTTTTTCCTTCATAAGACTTTATGGTATTCATCAAGGATTCTTCTAGCATAGTAAAAGACCATATATTTCCTTCCAGCCCACTAGCCATGCTAATACCACCTAAATTTAGTTGGCCTTCAAAACTCTTAAATAGAACCCCTTTTTTAGAAACCTTAATCAGATTACCGGACCTAGTTCCTTCAGAATATGACCAAGAACAGACCCAAAGCACTGCAAAAAATACAAAGGCACTGATAAAAAGAAATTTTATAAAAATATATTTTAATCGCTCTTTAAATGTTTTTTTTGTCATAAAAATAGTGTTGCGCCTATTCTAAAGGTATTAATGTTATTCGTAAAATTTGGAATATAACTAGCATTTACTTTTAACTTATTGGGAGTAATCATATAATTAAAATTGAATTCACTAGACCATATTGTCTGGGATAAAATAGTAACTGTAGGATTAACAAAAAGGAATGCTTGTTGTGAAAAACTAATACTCATATTGGTTTGAAAATTAACACCACTCTGTGACTTACCAGCATAATCATTAGGTTCTGTAACATACACGAAGCCTACTCCAGGAAACATTGCTATTTTAGGAGATACTACGTAACCCGCAACTACTCCAGCAGATAAAGACCATACATCAGATCCTAAACCATTTTTGAAAGACCCTGTAGGGATTGTAACGTCTGCATAAGGGGCAATGGCTATCAAGCGTTTCGTAATGTTTCTTTTAAGCGCATGGAAGTAGCGCACTCTCGTATCAGAAAGCCCAAACTTATTACTACCTTCATTGTATAAAAAAGGAACTTCTACTAGAAGTAAATTATCTGGATTGAAGGCATATTGCAGATTAACCCTCGTTCCGTATAAGTCAGATCCATTTTTATGTGCTTGGTATTCAAAAGCTCCATTTACTTGTGTATATAGGTTTGTAGGTTTTGAGGCATCCACCGTTCCTTGTTCATCTTTCTGTGCGGTCATTTGGAATTGCCCAGCAAACAAGACAATTAATAAGACAATAACTTTTAAATAATTTGTTTTCATATAACTTGTTTTAATAAGATTTATTTAGATTTTTAAATATCCTAGAAGTTCTATTTTAGCTCTTTTTGTCAACATCACATTACCTATAGCTTCGTAAGAAAGATTTATTTTAGTTGGCGTTTTATCTTTAGCTATACTAAAAGCAAAAGAACTCATACCTTTTTTTATAACCCCAGTGCCCTTAGGTCGTTTTTCTTCTGCAGTTCCGTCTTTGTAAAAGACAATCGCTAGCTTAAACTTTAGTGTTCCTTGGGTACATTTTATTTTAAACTTAGAAAGCTCTTTATCTTCGCCGCGCAGCATAATTTTGTCATCTTCGTGTTTGTAAGTCACATCTTTTTTAGCTATTACTTTCCATTCTTTTGATTGTCCAATAAGCTGGAATGAACCTATAAGTAATGTTATCACTAGCAGTGTATGCCTCATAATACCGAGTATAATAATTGAATTAATCTATTTTTTAAAGTTGGTATTTCTTTGGTTCCTTTAATAGTTACATACACTTGTGCCATATAATTATCACCATTTTCCAAGGACATAATAAATCTGTAGTTTTTTCCACTTACAACTTGTGATTCAGCATTTAAAATTATATTGATTGGTGTCTTTATATTATATGCAATGATTACATAATCAGCTAATTCTTTGACAGTATCTGTAACCTCTATCGATTTCCAGCCACCAACGAGATTCATTTGGTCCTTTTCCATTGTTATTTCTTTATTCTCAGTTGGAACAATTTGAATCTTTTCTCTACATTGTCTAAGTACTATTAAGCTGATAGCGATAAAAAATAATGTAATTACTTTTGTAATAATCATGTTTTATTTTTTATAAACAGATATGCCTTCTTTAATTGTTTCTAAAACAACAATATTTTTAATATCTTTTTCTGCAACCTTTAATGGATTTTTATCTAGAATAACTAAATCTGCTAATTTTCCATTTTCTATTGTTCCTTTCTTATTTTCTTCAAAATGTTGGTAAGCCGACCATTCTGTAATTCCCTTTAAAGCTTCATATGGAGTTAACTTTTCACCTGCACCAATTAATTTACCAGATCTGGATTTACGTTCAACTGTAATACCAACCATTCGCATTAAATTAGGCAAAGCAACAGGGGCATCTGTATGTATCGTTATTCTTAACCCTTTGTTTAAAGCTGTTCTTGTTGGGCTTATTTTATTTCCTAATTCATCTCCAATAATTTGTTTATGCCAATCTCCCCAGTAAAAAGTATGTAATGGAAATAAAGATGCAATAACATCTAATTCTTTGTATGCATCGAGTTGGTCTTCCCTAACATATTGTCCATGAATTAAAACATTTCTTCTGTCTTTCTTTTCAAACTCACTAGATACCTTGCGCATTGTTCGTATCATTTGATCCATAGCCGCATCACCATTGGCATGAGTTTGAACTTGCCAATTATTTGCAAACGCTTTTCTATATAATGATTCAAGAACACTATCTTGAGGTATTGCTGGATAGCCTAAATACCCTTTTTTAGCGCCATCTGGCGGTAACAAATAAGGTTGAGTTCTCCATGCAGTTCTTCCTTGAGGTGAACCATCTAACGTTAATTTCATTCCTCCAATACGATATTTTTTATCGTATTTTTTAGAATTCCATTTTGTATTCATAAGCGTATCTACAAATAAATAATCAACATAACTTACCACGTCAAGTTTAAGTTTACCAGCTTCCGCCGCATTGGCTAGCATATCATGGTTTTCAAGCATTGCTCTTCCTTCTTGGGCTGTTGTATAGCCAAATGACAACGCCATATTTTGCCCAGATTCAAAAAACATATTTGCAGCCTCTTTAGTTTTTGGTGTTAATGCTTTTGTATAATATGGTATTGCGGCCAGTTCTTCTAAAACACCATTAGGCTCGTTTCCATTTTCTCTGCGAATAAGACCTCCTTCGGGATTTTTTGTTTCTGCAGTAATATTTAAAAGTTCTAATCCTTTCGAGTTTACCACGGCAAAATGACCAGAAATATGGATAATCATTATTGGGAACTCTGTTGTGACTTGATCAAGATCATGCTTTGTTGGAAACCGTTTTTCTTCAAGTACACTATCATCAAATCCGGCACCAAAAATCCATCCTGTTAACGCACGATTTTCTGGTGTATTCCACTCTTTTAATATACGCACAATAGCATCCATATTATTAGCGCCAGCATCTGGTGGAGGTAATATTTGAGCTCCAATAGATTGTGAAGAGAAGTTTGAAAAGTGCGCATGTGCATCTATAAATCCAGGCAACATAGTCTTTCCCTTTAAGTCTACTTCTTCGGCTTTTCCTTCAAAACGATTCATTGCAGCTGCCTTACTACCTGTAAAGATGATTTTCCCTTCACGAGTTGCAAGAGCCTCTACATACTCTGTTGTATCACCAGCCATGGTAATGATGTCTCCCCCATAATATACAGTTTGTTGCAGTTTGTACGGTTCTGCTATTGCTGTATTACTCTCAGTCCCTGTTGTTGTGTTTTTTGGTGTCTCCTTGCAGCCCGTTAAAATAACAGCTAAAAGAAATACAATACTCGATAGATGTCTCATGTTTTATTATTGTTTAATTAATGAATTAATTTCTTACTTTCTGAAATGACCTCCGTTATAAATATCAAAATTTATATTTGGTCTCACTTTTGGACCATGGGGTCCCCATGTCATATTTACTCCGGCACTAGTCCGGTATTTAGCACTTGAACAACGTTGAAATACATTCAATACCAATGCTATTGATAGACATATTATTATTTTCTTAAATAGATTTTTCATAACAATGTTTATTAATTTTTTTGAATTGCAATTATTGCTCCATAGGGGTCTTGAATAATACCTAGAGTTCCACCTCTTATTCTTTTATCAGGTGAGAGTATTACGGAGCCCCTAGCCCTTTTTGTAGCTGTAATAATTGCTGAAGGTAATTCTACATTAACATAAGGAATCCATTGACCTTTTTGATTAGTAACAGGATTTTTGGTCATTCCAGCCAAAATCTTTTCACCATCTTTAAAATACCAATACGGCTTATTATCAATAGTTACCGCTTCTGAAGATATATTGAATGTGCTTTCGTAAAAAGCTTTTGACTTTTCTAAATCATCCGACCATAGCTCTATACCTAGCCAATCATTGTAAGCTTTCTTTTCATTAACGATAGCACTATTGTATGCATTTACTGACACGAGAGAAAAAATAATTCCCTGAGGGCCTTCAAAGATTACTTGTTTTCCAATACCAGGTACCTTTATTGGATTTAATGCCAATTTAGCTCCGTTGGCAACTGCTAATTTAATTCGTTTGTTGAGTTCTTGAGATGACAAAGCGAGTGATGTTATCCAAGTAGAGGATTCAGTATTAGGTATTTCAAGCATACCACCAATTAACATTTTGTGGTTGTAAATAAGTGCGTATTTAAATCCTTTAATATTTTTTTCTTTGAAAGTCCAACCAAATATTTTGTTATAAAATTCTTTAGATTCTTCTATATTGGGAGTTATTAAATCATGCCACAAACCTTGTTCTGAATAAACTTTATGTACCGCTAAATCAACATTACTATACCCTTTCAAGGGATTTAAACTCGCTACACATATTAAAATGATTGCTATATATTTCATAAGTATTTTTTGTTTTTTTAACGATTATCAGATTAATGTTTGTTAAATAATTTACTTATTGTAATTGCTAAGCCCCAAGAATTGTAGTAATTCCATTTATTGTCCCAAACTAAGGCAGCGCTAACCTCCCATTTATTAGGTAAGTGAAATCCGTATTCTAATCCCAATCGGGTTAAGGTTAGGGTTTTTTCATGTGTGAATTCTGCACCAACGCCGCCTATAAGAATAAGTCGTTTTCCTGGTTTATATAATATTACTGGAACTGAAGCAACAGGGTAGGATCGCTCTAAAAGTTCATTATCATCATTTTCAATAAAAAAGGATTCTAAAATAATATCATTTTGAAGACCGATAGCCCATTTGTTTGCAACCCAATAATCAAAATTAAAGGACCATGATGGAAGTGCTAACCACTCAGTCTTTCCTTCTATTTTCCCTTCTGATATGTGAGTATGACCTAAACCTGCGGTTAATCGACTGGTACCTTTATGCTCATTATTCTTTGAATAAGCCTTGTGATCATGTATATTTTGACCCATTATTGATGATGAGATCGTAATACAAAGTAGAATAAAAAAAGTAGTAATTTGTTTCATAAAACCGCTATTTATTCTCCATCATTCTTAATCTTTTATTACATCTAGCTATAGACAATTCAAGATTCTCCAAACGCATGGTTTTCACTTGGTCATAACTATCAAAAGCTGTTATAAAATTATTTAACGATGAATACAAGGTGTCTTCTTGAATTATTTATAAAAAATGTTTTAGCTAATCAAACAAATTTATGAATAGTACTGGAAATTCTTATGTTGAATTTAGTTCAGAAAGAGTTGAATAAAGTTCATTTTGCTTGATGTTGTCTTTGGATTACCCCAAATTTTAATTTATAAACAAAATTTACAATGAGGATATGAGAGAAAAAAATCCAAAAATTATATAAAGAGAAATGAACTTATAGTCAAATTCGCTAATTTTTGTTTCGATAATTATTTTACTTCTGCAAAATAAGCACAAAAATTAGTGGGCCAATGGAGAAGTCTCAGTGGTGAAAATTTCTATAGCAAGAGAGGTTGTTATAGCGTAAGATTAAAAAATGATTAACTGCATGCTACTTCAAAGAGAAGAATATTTAGGGTCATACAGGTAAGTTATTTTAATTGAAGTATTTAGATCCAATCAATTAGATAATAATTACTTATATTTAATACAACTAATTTTAACATTTAATAGTGTAATATGCCTTCATTAAATCCATCAGCTTCCGTTTTAGGGGTTCGTAAGGCCAAGCATCTCTTAAGACGTGCATGTTTTCATTATTCAAAAGCTACGTTGAGCCATTTTGCAGCGTTGACGCCTGCACAGGCCGTTGCTGAGCTTTCTCAAGAGGCGGATACACCTTGGCAAGATCCATATGATTTAACCACAAATAATAACGATAATACTATCGATGGTTTTTGGATACACAGTGGAAACCCTCCTTCTTTTTACCAATCTGGTCAAGTGAAAAAACGAGCTGTTATTTCAGGCTGGTGGTGGTACAATATGATGCAACAAAATAGATTGAAACATAAATTAGTTTTCTTTTTACATACGTGTTTTACGGTTGCAAAGGATTCGGGTAGTGGCAAGTCTGCTTATTTTTATGACTATTTAAAACTTTTAGATTTTTATGCTTACGGGAGCGTCAAAACTTTAGCTAAAAAAATAACATTCGATAATGCAATGTTGTATTATTTAGACAATACAACCAACAATAAAAATAATCCCAATGAAAATTATGCACGTGAATTTTTGGAGTTATTTACGATTTTAAAAGGTCCGCAAATTTCAGAAGGCAATTATACCAATTACACAGAGTATGACATTCAACAAGCAGCTAAGGTGTTTTCTGGGATAAAAGTAAAGCCAGACAGAGATACTATTGACCCTGATACTGGTATTCCCTATGGCTATGTGAAAACTTCGCAGCATGATACAGGTTCAAAAACATTTAGTGAAGCCTTTAACAATCAAACCATTCAGGGTGGGAGCGACCTTGCCGGAGTTACTAATGAACTTGGTGATTTTGTGGAAATGATTTTCTCCCAATCAGAAACAGCCAAGTCCTATTGCCGCAGATTGTATAAGTTTTTTATAAAAAGTGAATGGGGAGCGTCTGTAGAAAATGACATCATAACACCGTTAGCTACCCAACTCATAAATTCGGACTATGACCTCCTTTCTGTTGTGCAAACACTTTTAATGTCTGAGCATTTCTATGACGAGGATAATTCGGATACAACCAACGAAATTGTGGGAAGTATTGTTAAAAATCCAATTCAACTTTTGAGTCAAATTATTTCAGCGCTCGACATTTCAATACCAAACCCTGAAGCTTCAAGCGAAAATCCGCCTAGCTCGTGGACAACGGAACAACAAGATTTTTATAATTTCTATTATAAGTTTTGCCACAATACATTTTTACCTGGCGCAGGAATGAATATATTTTCACCGGATACCGTTGCAGGATATCCTGCTGATTATCAAGGCCCTGATTATGATCGCAGTTGGTTTAGTTCTAACACCATTGTAGCGCGTTACAAAACAATTGAGTCACTTATTGCAGGAGAAAATAGAATTTTGGGGGTTCAAACTAATGCCAACGGAGCGTCTTATTATCAGAACATATGGATGCAATTTAACGCAGTAGAGTTTGTTGCGAACAACAATCACATCTCCAATCCTTATGATTCAACGGTATTGGTTTCTGAGCTTGTGGAATTGCTTTTTTGTGAAAGTATTACGGCAAACCGCTTGGATTATTTTATTCAATCCCTTAACGACTTAGATCCTGGTTATTGGACAGGTGCTTGGGCTGAATATGTTCAGAGTGGAAATACTGTTCAAGTCAAGTCACGTTTGGATGCGCTTTTCACAAAGCTTATCAATGCACCAGAATTTCAATTGATGTAAATTTATTTAAAAATGAAAAGAAGAAATTTTATAAAGCTTACAAGCACTGCATCAGCAGCTGGCTTGTTGCCGATACAATTAAATGCATCTTTCAAATTTTTGAATAGCTTTTCGAATTGTGATTTTTCGAATCGAAAAATTGTACTTATTGAACTTGCTGGTGGTAATGATGGGCTCAATACAGTAATACCATTGAGTGTATATTCGGACTATGTTAGCATGCGACCTACCATTCATGTGCCGTCCTCTTTAGTGCTACCTCTAAGTAATATTGATTCAAATCTTGCAGGGACAAATCAAGATATAGGGTTACATCCCAAACTTTTAGGAATGTATAACTTATTTGATCAAGACCAACTAAAGATTATTCAATCTGTGGGATATCCTTCGGCTAATAAAAGTCATTTTGCGTCTATAGATATCTATAATACTGGGAATGATGGAAGTAATTGGAATAATGGTCAAAATAGTGGTTGGATCGGGCGTTTTATGGAAAACCATTATACCGATTTATTACCTACAAATTTTCCAATGGGGGTTCAAATTGGCTCTAGAAATACATCTTTGGGATTTCACGGTTTAAATGAACACGGTCTTGCCGTTAATTTAAGCGGACAAGATTCCGAAAACTTTTACTCTGTTTTGAGTGGGCTTTCTGGAGAATACCCTTCCGAATTCCCCGATTCTCACTATGGTAATGAGTTGCAATATATCGTGGATACTGATACGGTTTCAAATGTATATGCGCAAGCCATTTCTAATTCTTTTAACAGTGGAAGTAATTTCTCTGGTGCTAATTATCCAGATACGGACTTGGCTGATCAACTGAAAACTGTAGCGAGATTAATTCGAGGGGGGATTCAAACTAAAGTTTATATGGTTCGACTTGGAGGTTTTGATACCCACAACAATCAAGTCCAAGGTCAAGGCGATATTCAAGGAAAACATTATAACTTATTAGATGAATTATCTACTGCTGTCGAGGCATTTATGAGTGATGTGAATTCCGATAGCATCGGAGATGATATTGTTGGTCTTACCGTATCTGAGTTTGGAAGAAAAGCTCAAGAGAACGGAAGTAATGGAACCGATCATGGTGAAGTAGCACCTGCGTTTGTTTTTGGTAAACCTATAAATAGCGGTATTTCGGGTGTCAATGTTGATTTTAGTGAAGCTACTTCCGGTAATAATTTTCAGATAGAATCCGTTCAATTTGATTACCGTCAGACCTTAGCAACAATAATGCAAGATTTTCTTGGTTCTAATACGAACAATATCAATAATACTTTTGTAGATAATATTAACAACGATAGTTTTGCTGAGCAGAAAATTCAAAACCTAGTAAAAGCGGATTATGCAGTTCAAGAAGACTGTTTAAATCAAAGTTTAAGTGTTGAAAAACTCAATTCAAAAGATTGGTTTGTGTATCCGAACCCTTTTAAAGATCACGTAAATTTAAACTGTTTGATAGATGGTCAAAACAAACCCACAACATTTATCATCGTGAATCAAATTGGTCAAACTATTCAACGTGGAGAGTTAAAACTTAGTAACAGGTACGCTCGTATTGATCTTCCAAATTTACCCACTGGACTTTATGTTTTAACTTTAGAAAACTCTTCTAAAAAAGAGCGCTTTAAGCTACTAAGAGGCATGCTTTAGATGAACTTAATAGAAATTTAAACCAATTCTTTGAGTTTTTGTACTGCTTGTTCGGCAGTAACATCTCTTTGAGGCATTCCGAACATTTCATAGCCTACCATAAATTTTTTACTGTTGCACTTCGAAGAAGCGGCGGGTAAAAACTCATATGCCAATGCCAATATATATTGTTTTTTTCGTTGTTAGGCGCTCGATGAATTCCACTAGAATATAAAAGAACATTCAAAAAATTTGTCATAGGTTTTAGCCTTTCCTTTGATGTTTTAAATATATTTGATAAAAATATAGTTATGAAAAATATCGCTTCTTCTTTTACTTTACCGAATGGATCTGTTTTAAAAAATAGAATTGCAAAGTCTGCGATGAGTGAAAATTTTGGGACGCGACATCACGCACCAAGTAAGGGTTTAATAAATGCATATCGGGTTTGGGTAAAAGGCAATCCAGGGTTGCTTATCACAGGAAATGTGATGGTAGATTCTTTGGCATTGGGTGAAGCGCGGAATGTAGTTGTTGAAGACTATAAAGATTTCGAATTATTAAAAGAATGGGCTAAAGCAGCAGAAGGAACAGGTGTACATCTTTGGCCACAAATAAACCATCCAGGGAGGCAGGCCTTTGCGGCAATTAATAGAGAAACAGTAGGGCCTTCTGCGATACCACTAAATATGGGGAGTGCTTCTAAGATGTTTAAAGTGCCAACAGCATTGAAAGAAGAAGATATTTGGAACATCATAAAACGCTTTGGAAATACCGCTAGAATCTTAAAAGAAGCTGGCTTTACAGGTTGTCAGATTCATGGAGCCCATGGGTACTTAGTCAGTCAGTTTTTGTCTCCCAATAGCAATGTTCGAACTGATCAATGGGGTGGTTCTCTGTCAAATAGAGCGCGTTTTGTTTTAGAGATTTATCGTGAAATTCGGCATCAAGTTGGGGCTGATTATCCAATCGGAATTAAGATTAATTCTGCAGATTTTCAGCGAGGCGGATTTACAGAAGAAGCATCTATGGAGGTGATTCGTCTGCTAGGAAATGAAGGAATCGATTTGATTGAAATATCTGGTGGAACTTATGAGAAGCCAGCTATGATTCAGGGAGATCGCAAAAAAAGTACCCTTGCCCGTGAAGCGTACTTTTTAGATTATATTGAAAAAGCTCGAAAACTGATTAAAACCCCTTTGTTACTTACGGGAGGTTTTCGTTCTATTTCGGTAATGGAGAATGCTTTGGAAGATGGTCATTTAGATGTTATTGGTTTGGCAAGACCATTTTGCTTATATCCTAATTTGCCTAATCAAATTTTTGACGGTTCTGTAAAACGATTGAAACCCCG
>FUWD013183130.1_pt1 | contig 13291 bp, 8 predicted proteins | sample 1063281 | NCBI WGS metagenome assembly FUWD01 (sample SAMEA79048168, study PRJEB19326) | metagenome | biome: marine
AGGTGTTATTGTACCAGCAGGAACTTCTACAGTTTACGATCAGCAATTAGGAAAAAATATTTCACGACCATTCTTACACATCCGTTATAGAGCTTCTGAAGCTGACGATCGTAAGATGAAGTCTTGGATTACTGGATCCGTTGGCGGAAACTATACAAGCGACGAGGATGCAATGAACGTTCATTTCTTATCAGAAAGATGTTTATGCGTACAAGGAGCTAACAACTTCGTATTGTTGAAGAAATCACCGACACCGTAAGTGATTGAGTTAATGTAATTTTTACCCTCGTTGCATAGACGGGGGTAATCATTACTTTTATAAACTATTTAATTATATTATATCATGGCTAAAAAAGCTGCAGCAGAAACAGTTGAGGTTGCGCCTCAAAAAGTAGCGGTTAAAACCGCACCAGTTCAAAAAGCACCGGCTAAACCAGTGTTTGAATTTAAAGATAGAACTTATTATCTTGCTACAGGAAAATCACCTTTAGTATACACTATACCTTCCAGGCATAGTCAGCGAAAACCTTTACTGTATTTTGACAATGAATTAGGTTATGCACGGGAGCTTCGCTATGCAACTAACCAGCCTTCTCCATTAGTTGATGAACAAAAAGGAGAAGTTACATTAGGTAGAATTGTTTTTAGAAACGGTACATTAACGGTAAGAAAAGAAGACGTTGCTTTACAAAAGTTGTTATCTATATATCACCCTTTTAAAGACAAAATATACAAAGAACTAGATCCAGTACAAGATTCTGTCAATGAATTAGATTGGATTGAATACGAATTAGAAGCTTTAACAGCTGCTAAAAGTATGGATATTGATTACGCGGAAGCAATATTAAGATCTGAGTTTGGAGAAAAAGTTACAAAATTATCTTCAAGCGAATTAAAAAGAGATTTGATGATCTTTGCAAAAAGAAATCCTATCTTATTTATGGAATTAGCTAACGATGATTCAATCGAGCTAAGAAACATAGGAGCTAAAGCCGTTGAAGCCGGCATATTAAAACTTTCTGGAGATCAACGTACATTTACATACGGCGATGGAAACAGAAAATTAATGACAGTTCCTTTTGATGAGCATCCTTATTCTGCATTAGCATCTTTCTTTAAGACTGATGATGGAATGGAAGTTTACAAAACAATTTTAAAAAGACTTAAATAAGTCACTAATTATAGTAGCTAGGCCGCTATAATGGTGGCCTAATTACTATAAATAATAAAAAAATATACAAATGGCAATAAGCGTGGATAGTGTTTACCAGCGGGTGCTTGGCATACTTAATAAAGAACAAAGAGGCTATGTAACAGCTCAGGAATTTAACTTATTTGCTAATCAAGCGCAAGAAGATTTATTCGAACAATACTTTTACGATATAAACCAATTTGGTAGAATACCAGGTAATAGTACGGAGTATTCAGACATGCTAAATTTACTTAACGAAAAGATTAACATATTTGAAACTTCAGCACAACCAACTCGTACAGGAAACTTTTTTGACGAGCCAACTGATCTATATAGATTAGGAACAGTAGTATATAAAAATACAACAACAAATTCCTTCGGTGTGTCATCTACAGAAAGCATTGAAGCAGAGCGTATTAACGCTAACGAGTTTTTATATATAAACTCATCCCCATTAACAAAACCTAAAAACGTCAGACCTGTATTTGTAGCAAACACAAATGGAATCAGAGTTTATGGAAATAGCGAGATAACAGACGTTACTGAAGTCGAGTTTCAATACATAAAGAAACCCGCTAAGGTTCAATGGGCTTACCAAATAGTATTTGACGAGCCTTTATATGATGCTGCTAACTCGGTTAACTTTGAGTTACACCCTTCTGACGAGACAGAGCTTGTAATTAAAATATTAGAATTATCAGGCATATTAATAAAAGATCTTAACTTATATCAAGTTATGAATCAAGAAGAGCAAGAAACAATTCAACAAGAAAAAGCATAACATATGGGTTTAATAAATCAAACAGACGAACAATACTACTTAGGCCCAGATGGAGTTTGGAACAGTTGGGATGAAGATTATGGCAATTATCAATTTACCAGTATTAAAGATATTATAAATAACTTTATTATATCATATGTAGGTGAAGAAAAAATAATACCTAAAGTTAAAAGAACAGACGTAGCGTTCCATGCACAACGCGGCATACAAGAGTTTAGCTTTGATATACTGCCTTCAGTTAAATCTGCTGAGATTGAAATAGGACCTAATTTAAACTTCGTATTACCTAAAGACTACGTAAACTATGTAAAACTAGTTTGGGTTGATTCTAACGGTATAGAACGCGTTGTATATCCAGCTCAGCACACTAGCAATCCATTCCCGATTTTACAAGACAATAAATATGAATACCTTTTTGATGAGCAAGATCAAGAAATAATATCTGCGCAATCTTCAGAAACAAAGAAAAGGTTTGAGTCAACTAGCCGTAATGAGGTTAATAACAACATAGATAATTTAGACAATAAATTAGGAGGGGGTTATTACTTTAATCACTTTGGGAGACGCTATGGACTTTCGCCACAGCAGGCACAGACTAATGGGGTTTTTTATGTAGATCAACTCCAGGGTATTATATTCTTCGATTCTTCATTCGTAGGAAAAATAGTTACATTAAAATATATCTCGGACGGTCTTGGTACTGACGAAGAAATGGTTGTACATAAATTTGCAGAAGAAGCTTTATATAAATATATAGCTTATGCTATTTTATCTACAAGAGCAAATACACCTGAATATTTAGTATCGCGTTTTAAAAGAGAAACTTCTGCTGCTAAAAGAAATGCTAAAATAAGATTATCAAATATTAAAATCGAGGAGATTACACAGGTTATGCGTAATAAATCCAAAATCATAAAACACTAATATATGGCAGAGTTTGTGCATGTTTTCCAAGCAGGGAGAATGAACAAAGACCTTGACGAACGTTTAGTTCCGAATGGAGAATATAGAGACGCTTTAAATTTAGATTTAGCAAATTCTGATGCTAGTGATGTTGGGGCTATGCAAAATATTGCGGGCACAATAGAACTTAGAGATAAGGTTGGGACAGGTGCTACTTGGACTGGTGGCTATATAGACGCTATGACAAACCCTGTTTGTATTGGGTCTTATAGAGATGATATAAACGAAAGAATATATTGGTTTATAGCAAGTGATGGTATTAGCGCAATCGCAGAATACGATCAAACAAAAAATGAAGTTAGCCCTGTATTAGTAGACACTGCAGGTATTTTAAATTTTTCTACTGATTATTTAATTACAGGTATAAATATACTTGACAAGTTTTTATTTTGGACAGACGATCAAACTGAGCCAAAGAAAATTAATATTGAAAAGTTTAAAACAGGTTCTACTAATTTTGTTACTCAAACTAAAATCCCTAAGTGGGATGCAGAGCAAAATAATTACAACGTAAACCTATCAGGACAGCCTGACTTTGTTGAAACAGATATCACTGTTATTAAACTATCTCCATTAGATGCTCCTACTTTTAATGCGGCAAATTCTAAATTTGGGAATAATGTTATTGGAACTGGCACTACGCCTGCAACGACTAGATTTAATAACGAGAATTTATATAACTTTACCTATGTTCCAGACACAATATCTTTTCCTACAAGATATGCTTCTTATCCTACATATGGTGAATATTTAGAACAAATAGAATCTGGCGGTGATTATTTAGATAGTTCTTTTAATGATCCCGTTAACAATCCAAATTATGACGCTACATATGGCTGGAATGGATTAGTTACTTTTGTTACAGATCAATTAGTCACTGTTTGGGACACGGAAGATAATGATATATTAACGCTTGAAGCAGAGTTTAATAATCAATTTGGCCAAATTGAAACCTATGCGTTACAAATAAAAATAACGCAAATAAATAACACAGAAATAACAGGTCAAATACAAGCTATATCTACCGATATAATCAGAAATATAGATGCCGAAGGTGTTAGCACTCCTCTGCAATGGGAAGTTACCTTACAAGAAAAAGACCCTATGTTCGAATATATTTTTCCTAGATTTGCTTATAGATGGAAATATATTGATGGTGAATATTCTTGTTTTTCTCCTTTTTCAGAAGTTGCTTTTCTAGGAGATGAATTTGAATACGTTTCTTCCGATGGGTATAACATAGGCATGACTAATAACATCAGGAAGCTTGCAATAGAATCTTTGCAGTGGGGATCAGAAGAAGTTGACGAGTTGGATATATTATATAAAGAGTCAAATAGCACAGCTGTATATGTTGTAGATACTTTAAAACTGCAAGATTATGAGCCATATACGTTAACACCATTACCTACTTCTTATAATGTTAACACTGAACTAATTACAAAATTAGTTGAATCTAACCAAATATTAAGACCATGGGATAACGTTCCGCGCAAAGCTAAAGCTCAGGAAATAATTGGCAATAGAATAGTTTATGGAAACTATTTACAAAACTACACTTTAAACAACACAGTCAAGCTTGGTTTAACATTGTTTTCTAATGTTCACCCCGGCACGCTACCTTCTGAAATCGATCCTGCTACTGGTGTTGGAACACCAAATCCAAATATAAGGATGCCTTATAAGTCTTTAAAGTCTATACGAACCTACCAGCTAGGGGTATTATTTAAAGATCAATACGGAAGAGAAACACCTATATTTACAAGTGAAGAAGCTGGCTTGCAGATAGACGCAAATGAAGCCTCTTCTATAACTCAGCTACAAGCAACCCCTATATCACTTCCTCCTTTTCCTGAAGCAACTCATTATAAGTTTTTTATAAAAGAGACAGCAAATGAATATTATAACTTAGCTTTAGATAGATTTTATTTAGCGGAAGATGGCAATGTTTGGCTATCTTTCCCTTCTTCTGAAAGGAATAAAGTTGACGAGGAAACGTATTTGATATTAAAAAAGCAGCATGACAATGATGTTGCTGTAACATCTGAGAATAGATACAAAATATTATCTATAGCGAACGAAGCGCCGGAATTTATATCTAGGTTTGATGCTTTTGTAGCGTCCTCTTCTGTTACACTACTTAACGAAATAGAACCGGGTTTTTTACAAATTAAATTTACAGGACCTGACAATAACACAAATTCTAGTTTTAGAGAAAACTTAAATTCTTCTGCTAAAATAGTTATAAAATACTTAGGACAAAGCACTCAAAAATACAACTTACAATCTGCGGAAATTAGTGGCGCAAACGGCACAGTTTACACTTTAAGGTTTGAGACGGCTTTAGGAGCCGAAGTCCCTGTGATACCGGATGGCACAAGTAATGTAGCTATAGAAGTTTACCAAGAAGAAACTAAAAATTTACCAGAATTTGAAGGAAGATTTTTTGCAAAAATAAATAGAAACTTTGGTTTTGATACAAATATTATATCATCTTTTAAAGCTTTAGCTCCTCAATACGCTGTTAAAGACGAAATAGATTTTACAAGAGCTCTGCAGCCAAGAACTAGCAGTGCTGGCGGTGTTAATGGCTATTATTATGGAGACGAAGGAAGTAATCACGTAAAAGGTGATTTGAGCGAGTTAACAGGATGTAATGGAGATGCTAGTGGAAGGTACTTAAAAGGTGTTAATGGCTGGGGGGGACAGGGAGTTAGCGCTTACGCTAGTGATGGCTATCAACCTCCCACTAATGGCTCTAATGTTTTTGGCTTTCAGTATTTGAATGCTCCAATAAACAGTCGTATAGATGATATGGTGGGTGTATCGGCACCAATGTGGGGAACGCGCACGCCTCTTAGCGGATATATAGCTCCCGGGGCCCAAATTAGGTTTAAATTTAAAGACGGATCTTATTCGGACATATATATAGTAGATCAATCTATAGGTAGATCTTCATATAGGGGTGCAGAGGCTCCTAAGTTTGTAAATCCACTCGAGGGGTTTACTTGTAATGATCAAAATGCACAATGGAATTACAGATACGGTTGTACAGTTACTCTTACAAAGCCATTAAATGAACCTTTAATGCCGTCAGCGGGAGATTGGGCTCATCTTCAAGAAGTTTTGCCTAGCATACAAGTGGTTGAAGCAATAACCAGCGATAATAACAAGCTTTTATCTTCTTCAAACCCAGCTATATTTGAAACAGAGCCTAAAGAATCTGTTGATTTAAACTTGTTTTATGAAGCAAGCAATGCTATTCCAATAGCAAATTACAATACACCTAATCAGTTAATAAATTGGTTTAACTGTTATTCTTATGGAAATGGGGTTGAATCAAACAGGATTAGAGACGATTACAATGCTGTTACTATAGACAAAGGGCCTAAAGTTTCCACAGTATTGGATGAGCCGTATGCGGCCGAACGAAGAGGCAGTGGATTTATATTTTCACAAATATATAATTCTACATCGGGTATAAATAGGTTAAACCAGTTTATACAAGCTGAGCCAATCACAAAAGATCTTAACCCTATATATGGAACAATACAGAAGCTACACGCTAGAGATACTGATTTAATATCTTTATGTGAAGACAAGTGCTTGCGTGTATTAGCTAATAAGGACGCTTTATTCAACGCGGACGGCAATTCTAATGTAACATCTAATCAAGCGGTATTAGGGCAAGCCGTACCTTACGCGGGGGAGTTTGGTATATCTAAAAACCCAGAATCTTTTGCGTCTTATGGCTTTAGAGTATACTTTACTGATAAGAACAGAGGAGCCGTAATAAGATTATCCAGAGACGGAATTACTAATATTGCTGATAAAGGTATGTCAAGTTTCTTCGCGGATAACCTAAGAACATCTACTACTGCTATAGGCAGCTATGATGATGATAAGGATATATACAACCTTACATTGAATAACTTGTCTAACTATTGGCAGAAAAGGTTAAGCCTTGACGCTGACTATCAGTTAGATCCAGATTGCGAAGATGCCCCCAATAGCCTGGTGCCTAGCACAACGGTATCGTTTAAAGAAAGCGTTGATGGTTGGACAAGCAGAAAAAGCTTTATACAAGAATCAGGTGTAACTTTAAATAATATATATTATACATTTAAAAATGGCCGCGCGTGGGCGCACGGGTTCAATACTCTTTATAATAATTTTTACGGCGTTCAATATGATAGTTCATTTAATGTTTTAATAAATGAAATGCCACAGGTAGTAAAAGGATTTAGCACTTTAAATTACACAGGTACAACTTCTAGAACGCTTGAGTATCAAGGGTCGAATGAAAAATGGTATTCTATAGCAGAAGTTAATGCTAATCAAATAATACCTATAGCAGAACAAATAAAAACCCACGGCTGGTACACAAGCTTTATTAGAACAGATCTTGAAGCAGGGGAGGTTAAAGAGTTTCAAAAGAAAGAAGGTAAGTATTTTAATTATATAAAAGGAACCTTAATTGGCTGTGAGCCAAAAGGAAATGGAATAGGACCTTGTTTAGACTGTGGAGATGACACACCTCAAGATTATTTATTAACTGTTACGATAGACGAAACTTGTAGTAGCTCTGGAGCAGTAACCCCAGACACATTATTTACTGGTTGGTATCATTGGAGTTATAAAGGAAGCTTAAACGGCAATATAGTAAATGAAACAACAGCGCAAAATGCAAAGTGTATTATAGATGATTTTTATACACTTCCCAGCGGAGCCTCTCCTACTTATTCAGCAATAAATGTTGCTAGTGAAGATTTTATGTATGTTTTTGCGGACGGGATAAACCCAGGCACACAAATGTATGATAATAATACTTTAGAACCTTTAACTGAATCAGGTACTTATTTATATATAAAAAATCCCCCCGGAGCTATTCCTATCCACCCGGGGCTTGATCCAAACAACCCATTCGACGTTCCAGATACATATTTTATAGTAATATGGAATAGCAATGGAATTATAACCTCCGTTACACAGTATAACACGCTCTCAGCTTGTCTTCCAGAGCCCGATGTAACAGGTGTAATGGCGTTGCATTCAGTTTTTGATGATTTAGGTGACCCTCCGGTTCCGCCGGGTCATTGGAGTCTAGACCTTACTTTTGACACAGACCTTGAAGCCCCCATTGCTACTAGACTAGCTAATTTAGTGTGTTTATATAAAAATAGAAACGCAGAGGTTAGTGCAGTACAAGCAAGCCCTACCGGAGAGCTTGGTGGGTTTGGAGGATCAACAATGTACTTTGGTTTGTTTTCAAATCAAAATCCACACGGGAACCAAGTAGGCATAGGTACTAGATTATACCACAGACCGTCGGGTACAGCAAATTATGAGCCTTGGTCTAGAAATTTTCGTTATTTAGCTATTCATAACGCTTCTAACAATCTTGCTCCTTCTGCTGGTTTTTATAATCTTCAGCCTCCAGAATCTGGATTTGTGTCTGATGATATTAAAATTTTAGAAATAGACGAAAATGGATATGTAATAAGCATAACACAATGGAACACCTTAACTGATTGCCCTACTCTTCCTTAAAATAAAATAATATATTATGCCATCAATAAATAATTACACTTTTACCAATGTTCAGTTTGTTATACCCGAAGGAGATAACGTTTCGGCGCTATACCCTACAGCAGAAATAACAATTGTGCCAAATGAAGGTTATACAGCAGTTGCTACAGATTTTTTAATAGACCCCAGCTTTTCTGATAATGCTGTACAAGATGTATTTTTTACTCAAATCGGATTAAATGTCCGATGCAATGTAATCTTTAATGCAAACTTTGTAATGCCATCGGGTAACTACACAATACCTTTATGTATTATAGGGCAATCAGAAGTAGCTTCAATTACTATAGGGGGAAGATTTATTGCTAATATTGGAGCTAATATTTCAGGAGGTGTAAGCGAAAGCACACCTTATACAAATTCTGGAAACGCAGGAGAAGAGGAGCTGCTTTTTACTAGAAATTATAATGCTAACTCTGGCTATTATTTAGAGTCAACTGGGCTGCAGGTTGTTGAAGGTAATCAATCGCATTATTCAATAGGAACAACAACCAACTATGACCCGGACGGTAATTTAACAGGCTTAGGGTATACCGTTAATTACATATACCCTACTCAAAGTGTTGATGGCGATGTGTTGAGAATTAATCAACTTTCAGCAAAAGAAATATATACTAACCCCAACCCTGTGGTTACTGGTTACGGCCCAATAAGGACTGTTATACCGGCTGGAGGTTATGAAATTGCTAATTGGAGAATTATTGGTCAACCGGGAGCTGAGTTTTCTGTTGTAATGACAGATACCTCTGGTAATACTTGGAATTTAGCAACTAATGAGGTTATTAGAGAATGCTGCGGAGATTATTATGTGCAAATATCAATTCCTGATATAATTGGCTCTTGCAATGGACCTTGCAGCGAAGAGTATACTATTACTTTATCGGGTGATTTAGCAAGTCCTTTTGATCAAAATAATCCTATAGTTCTTTATCAAACCGGCTTTTCTCCAAGAATAGAATTTACAGGCACATCAACAAACGGTATAACTGGCTATACTCCTGTAATAACAGAAAGAAGCGCATATACTAGAGTAGCAGAAGAGTCTAATTTAATAACTGTTGAGTGGGATATATCAACGCCTAATGGATTATTGCAATACCCTAATACTGTAGATACAACGGTCATTACCAACATGAATTCAGTATTACAGGTTTATAATACTTCTGTAGTTACAAATAGTAATTCTTTAGATTTAAACTTCACTACCGGTCTGGCTGTAGGAGATAAATTTAATTTCCCAACAACCGCTTTTGAAAAAACAGAGGATAGCGGCTTTGCTCCTTTCCAATACGAAGTAACAGCTATTAATTCTGCTACAAATATAACTATTTCCCCGGCTATATCCATGATAGCAAACAACGAAATAGTATTTTGGAGAAATAATGGTAACGTATCTAATATTAATAATATATCATACACTCCTACTACAGATTCATCTGGAAAATTAACATTAGTATTTGACGTTACTGGCTACGGAAATGCAGATTCAACTTTTATAGTTGATTTAGACACTATATTTAACTTTGTTCCAAACTTAGCCTGCGGATCAGCTGCTATTAGTGGAGGTGAAGGTATAACAGACTATTCTTTAGGCTTAGATCCAGCAGGAGGGACTATAGCGTTCCTAGTTAATGGTCAAGGTTTGCCTGATAAGTTTGAAATATTCCACGGCTTACCTTTTGATAATGATAAAAAAGCAACCTCTGGTATGGTAGCATCTGAAAACTTTGGTCCATTTGAAAATGATTTTGGTACATCCCCATTAAATGCAATACCAACTTCGTCGCAGCTAAACGCAAATCAATTTATAGGCTCTAACAAAGGAACAATTCCAAATAGAACTACAGAGTTTAACTCAGACACAGGGTTTACTATACCAAGCATGACTGTAGGCGGAACAACTTATCAACAGGTTGTTTGGTGGCAATATACAGCATCCGATTATACTAGTAATCCAAATGCAACAATAAGAATAACAGGCCCTTCTGGAACAGGATGGGACATCCTAAGACTATGCTGCTTAGACCCGTCTGATCCTAATTGTACTTAAAAATAAAAATATGGCAAATATAACTTTAACATTTTCAAATCCCTTACCTGAAGGAATTCAAGTGGGAGACATCGCTTGGTATTTAGACGTTGATGCCGAGCCTACACCTATAGAAGTTGAAATGGGACCAATACTTTCAATAGGAAGCAATCCTGTTTCTATAGTTGTAGATGCTCCTGCAGGCGTTGAACCACCAACACAAAATGATTTTATTTTTATGCCGAAAATCCCGTTGGATTTTTAGGACAGCTTAAAGGCTACTATGCTGAAGCTCAATTTAGAAATAGTTCAACAAGTTATGCGGAGTTATTTTCTATAGGGTCAGAGATATTTGAGAGTAGCAAATAACGTGTAATAATAATATATAAAACTTAATATAATGATAGGTCAAGTAGTTGGCGGATTAACCAGCATAGCTAGTGGTATAATCGGCAGTAGAAAAAGAAAAAAAGAGGCTAGAGCTGCAGCTAGAGAATTAGCTAAAAGAAAAAGCCAGTATGAAATGTTAGATACGTCTAACGTATACCAAAACATGCAGAATGTTATGGAAGACTTAACAGTTAACCAGCAAGCTGCCCAATTTCAAGCAGAACAAGAACAGCAAGGACTTTCTAATATAATGGGGCAAATGCAAGGCGCAGCCGGAGGATCTGGTATTGCGGCATTAGCGCAATCACTGGCTGGGCAACAATCTCAAAACCTAAGAAGAGCGTCAGCGGACATTGGTAGACAAGAACAAGCTAACCAAATGGCTGAAAGGCAACAAGCTGCAAACCTACAACTTTATGAAAGAAAGGGAGAATTAATATCAAGAGATGCAGAAAGAGATAAAATATCAACCTTAATGGGTATGGCTCAACAAAGATCAGCAGCTGCAAATCAAGCAAGACAAGATGCTACAAATGCTATTGTTGGCGGAATAGGTGGTGTTGTAGGCGGAGCTGCGGGTATAATTGGCGGATTACCAAGTATGGCTGGTTCTCCTGGCGGTGGTATATTAAGTTCTTAATAAAATATAAATTATGAATCAACAATTAGTAAAAGGGGCAGCTCAAGTAGCCGCTAGCAAAAGATCTACATGGAACCAAGCTTTCCAAGAAAATCTTAATGCTTCATTAGCAGTAGCGGCTAAAAGATCTATGCAGCGTAAGGCTGAAAAAGCTAGAGCTGACGCAAGAACAGCTTCTTATATAAATAGCTTAAATTCAAATGTAGATACTACTAGCCTAACTGCTTCACAACAAAGCGCTGTTTCAAATTATCTTACCGAACAGAAAATGCTCTATGCTAATGCTGCAAAAAGAATAGCAAAACTAGAGCCTACTCACCCTGCATACATGCGTCTTAGAGACGAGATGAACGGAGTTCAAATGAACTTTACAAATTTAGCTAATTCGTTAAATCAATACAAAGAAGACAAGATTAATTACCTAAAAGACTTTGATAATAGTTTGTTATCTGCTGGTAATGAAACAAGTGCATTTGTTGAGGCCTCTAAAATATATACTGATGAAGGATTTATTGGTATTGGGCAAGGAGGCTCTTTAAACTTTTATGATGAAAATAAAGGAGAATACCGAAAATACAATGAAATAACTAAACCTTTTTTGAAAGACACTGCGGCGGGTAATTCTATACTACAAATGAATGAGCAAGTTTATAACTCAGGTAAAGAATTGACAGGCACTAGACGCAATATGGTTCGGCAAAGGTTAAATAATATGATAAGCGCTGGCGGCCGGGACACTTTATTGTCTTTAGCTTCTGATGATTTTGTTATTGAAGGAGGGTTAGGATTGCAAGATCCTTCTTTGTTTGATAAAGAAAACGAAGCTCTATTAAAACAAGCAGTGTTAGATGGTTATATGAGTGTATTAGAAGATTCAGCAGCACAAGGAGCTATTGATAATAGACCTAAAGTTTCTGGGAATAGAAGTGTTGGCGGAAGAAAAACACTACAAGAGGAAATACCAGTAGTTAATGACGCTTTTGAATTTGCACGGATGAGCACTAATGTAAAACCGCAAGATAGAGAAGCTAAAACTAGATTATTAGTACAAGAAATAAACGCTATTGACCCAACCAAGGGAGGTAATTATTATTCTAGAGGGGATTTTTATAATGAATGGCTAACAGGCTTAGACATAGATGATAGTGAAGAAGCTAGAAATGAATTTATATCTACATATGGCCCTTCGCAAATATTTTTATTTAACGAAAAAGACCCAGCTAACTCTACCCCTATTAAGATAAATACCGATAACCCTCAAGATCTTTATGAGTTTTATTTAAAAAATTCTAATCTTACTACCAGGGCTCAAAATTATCACATAGGACAATACGAAGGCTATATAGCAAATTCTGAAAAACCAAAAGAAAACAATACCACTTCTTCTACAGGAGGGGGTTCACTAGACAATCTTTAATTAAATGGAAAAATTATTCAATGCTTTAAGCGAAAGCGGAAAATACACTAAATCTTTTGAGGATTTTCAAACACAGTTTGGATCTAAAGAAGGGCAAGAAAAACTATACGGAGCATTAAAAGACTCTGGTGATTATACAAAATCTTTCGGTGATTTTAGTAATCAATTTTTTGCTGCAGAACCAGTAAAGACAAACGACTCTGCAAGTGCGGATCCAGCTGTGGAGTCAAGCCAAGAAGATACGGGATCCAGCTCGGTGGATGGTTCATCGGAATCAGTTCAAGAGGATAAAG
>FUWD012882521.1_pt1 | contig 13277 bp, 15 predicted proteins | sample 1063281 | NCBI WGS metagenome assembly FUWD01 (sample SAMEA79048168, study PRJEB19326) | metagenome | biome: marine
GTGAAACCCGTTACATGCAGAAGCCAATCATGGGTAATAAGGTCATCCCTGAGCAAACGAATGTCACGCAAGTTCCGATAATGGAGGACATTCCTGCTGTATCAGAGGCAAGAGCGGCTTATGATGCCGCTTACCCCAGAACCCCTGTAGAATATGAAGATATGGACGGCAATATGCGAACCTATACACCACCGCTGATATTCAATATTCCGGCAGGGAGTAAGACAGATCACCTAAACACGGAATAAACCTCTTTTAAAAGTTGTAGGATATTGAAATCATAGACTCTTCAGTACCTACCTGTCCTCCGAAAGTATAGTCTCCTAAATCTTTAGATACATTAATTGCTTGATATGCATCAAATCCTGTTGCTTTTCCATACTCTAAAGATATATCAAATAAAGTAATGAAAGGAATAGTGTATGTTCCAGACACAAAATTAAGGTCAGAATCCTTCAAGTCTTGATAATAAGTTGCTGAAAATCCTAGAACATTAACTCCAAAATATCCTTCATTAATAGTATCATATACGTTATCCCAGTTATAGTTTATCATTCCTGCACTAAAACCAAAATAATTATTTAAAGAGTGTGAATAGTCTACATAGTAGTCATACTCATAATTAGCGTCATCTTCAAAGTCAACTTGAGAAGCCCAAGCTCCTACAGTTAATCCTTTTATTGCCACTTCAATACCTCCACTAACCGCTACTTTTTCATTGTTTTGTGAATAACCACGCCAAAGATAATCAGACGATGCCGCTACACTTCCACTAAAAATTTCACTAGCCCAAACAGTTGTTGGTAAAAGCAATATTATAATTGCTAGTAGTTTTTTCATTTATGTTTCCCCCTCCTCGGGTTCTCCTGGCTGCATTTGTGGAGCAGCCTGTTGTTGCACTTTTTGAATAATAGCCATACTCATTTTGGCTGGAAGCTCTCCCAACCCTTGAAGTATGAGATTAATTTCTTCTACACTTAATTCTAATTTCACTAAAAACTCCTCATGCTATTTCACAGACTCCGCCTACACAGGCGAGTTCTTGTGAACCAGTTGTATTATCTTCTTGCTCAAAATTAGCAAGATCCTCCCAATTAATATCTTTTGGCATTTTGCCTAAAAACTCTTCATACTCTTCTTTTTCTACTGCTTCGTAAGGAGCTTGTTGGTACACATGGTCACTTACAGGTAGTAAACTAATGCCTGATACTGAATTAAAGTTTTCCCAAATCCACTGAGCAATTTGTAAAAATTCATTATCGGTATAGTATACAGTCACACTAGGTTTATGTTCACACCAAAAATCTTGATATGTCTTCCATAGCTTTAATTGTTGCATTGCACCAACTTGTTCTACTACTACAGACGTTTCAGGAGCTTTTACAGGGAATGAAAAAACTAAGGTAGTTGGATTCATCGCATCCTGTTCAGCAGGAAAACTAGCTGCTAGCATATATTGTGCTAGAGGATCTTTTTTGTCTGAACGAACTCTTCGGATATAATACTTAGAGAAACGAGGGTGAATCCCAGAAGCAGAATTAACAAGCTGAGACACTGTACCAGAAGGTTTAACACATGTAATAGCTGCAGACTGATTAATTTCAAGTTTGCTCGCCAATTCTTTATTTGTTTCAATAGCCACATTTTTCATCTCCGTCAGCCATTTTTCTAGTTTAGGACCAGGAGTACTTAATACAGCGTGATCCATTATACCAGTTAAACTAACTCCTAGTAAACATTCTTCTTCAGTGTTTCGCTTCCATCTTACTCGTAAGTAGCGAAACTCCGTTAAAGTAGCTTGCAAAGTTCCAATAATTGTTGCAATTCTTACCTTTCGTTTCAAAGTGTCTAAACTGTCTTTTTCTCTAACAACTACTTCGGATAAGTTACAAAACTCGTTACTTCTTAAAATAATTTCAGAACAAGGATTAGTACCAAAGTCTTGTTCGTGGTCTCTGCGTCCGTTTCTTTCAGCGATTTTTTGAGCCGCAAATCTACTAAAAATTCCCCTTTCACCCGACTTACTTTCATACAAATTTTGCATTTCTGTTAAAAAAGCTTCAAAGTCGGGCTTCTCAGTATAAGCTACAGAATTATTTGCTAGTCTGCGTTGTCCTTCATCCATCCACCATTGACCGGTTTTTGCTTTTGACATTCTTGGGTCTGATAGATTTGAAAGACTGATTAATGCAGACCTACGCACCCCTCCAACTACTACAATATCTGCAATTTTACAGCAAACATCATGGCATTCTAAACTATTAAGTTTACGTCCTGCAGCTTTTGAAAAAATTCCAACACAAAAATTAAACAAATCATTCAAAGGATCCGGACCACTGGCTCTTCCACCAAAAGTTTTAAGTTTAGCACCCGCTGGGCGTATACGACCCATATCCCATTTAGGAATCTTTCCTGCATATAGCATAGCGATTAACTCACGAAAAGCACTTGCCCAACCAAGTTTACTATCACTTACTATAATTATAGAATTTGTCTTATGAAAAGTTTCAGCTACTTCTGGTAATTTATTAATAAAATTACGTTCCACACTGAAGCCTACTCCTGTTCCACACATTAGTACATACATAAGCTCATCAAAAGCTCTTGGATGATCTATCTGTAAGTAACTACAATTAAAGCCTGCTACATTATCTCTTTTTAGAGCTTCTCCAGCAGTCATCATACACCGCATTGACGGCATAACTTCCATTGCATAAATTGCATCGTATAATTCTTTTGCTTCTTCTTCTTTTAACTGATCTCTATTTATCCAGAAATCTATATATCGTTGAACTGTTTCTGCCCAAGTTTCTCTACGTCCTTCAGATTCTAACCATCTAGCATATCTGCTTTTATGGATAAAACTTTGATACTGATCCATTAACTTAACCTCTCTTTAATTTGGGCAATATTATCTTTGCCTATAGCATCGTCACAGTAGCTGATTAAATCCATAAGCTCGTAATTTTGAATTATTTGCTCGTAATTTTCATTTAAATTTTCAATATATTTATACTTACCAGGTATAGGAGCAGCGTCATAGATATTAAGAGCACTACCATACTCTTTTATAAGCCCTAAAGCTCTTTTCGGCCCGATACCTGAAATTCCGGGCACGTTATCTCCTTTATCTCCTGTGAGGCACTTTAAAGATATATACTCACAAGGTGCTACTTCATAATGCTGATTCCAATTATCTAAAGTTATTTCTTTTCGAGTGACATAAGAAAATCTACTAACCCCAGGTTGAATCAATAAGTCCCAATCTCTATCACTAGAGACTAGCCATACATTTTTAAAATTAAAAAGATTTTTATTTTTTACTAAGTGTGCTGCAATATCGTCAGCCTCTACTCCCTCAAATTGTAGTATTGGCCATTTTAATAAATCAAGTGTAGCACTATACTCTTCAAAAAACTCCTCAAATGCAATTTGTTCTTCTTCCGTTTGAGTAGCATACTTATCTTTTCTATTTTGTTTGTAGCTTGGAAGAATATTTCTTCTATAAGTTGAAGAGCCTTTATCCGCCGTAATGATTATATTATTACATTTATAAGAGTCTGCAAGAGACTGTACGGTTTTCTCATACTCATATCTAAAATCTGTTCTGCCTTGATGTTTCCATCTAAATGCTAAGTTTAAAGCATCAATTATAAGCGTTCCATCTTTCTTTTGGTCATTAAAACTAAGCGCCATAAGCTGAATCCCAATATATGTTTTTTCTCATTTTATAAATTCTACCTTTTCTTTTTTTAACCAATCTTCTGCGAGAGTAACATAACAATTTAATTCACTAATATAAATATAGTCTATATTCTTTGGAACTATTTCAGTAGTTACATAAATCTTTGACCTGTTATACTTAAAAAATAATAAAGGTGCTTGATTTCCCCCTGTTGCTTGAATTTCAAGTTTCTTCCACCATTTTTTTAAATTATTTGTTTTTTTCTGCGTTAAAATTTTATCTGTAAGGGGCGAGTCAGCATAATTCTTAACCTCAATACAAAAATAATTCTTTTCATTAGGAACATACAGATCCCCTTTTAGATACTCTAATGCACCTGACATAGGAACTCTTTCAAATTGAAGATTTGTATACTCTCGTAATAAATCTCTAACCAAATATTCCCCCCTTGCACCTTTCGCTTTACTATCAACCATTTATTCTAACCTACTTATATTTTCTTCTTTTATTACCTCTGTTTTTTCTAATAATGGGTGTGTCCAACCGTGAGAAACAATATAAGTATTTAAATCTTCAGCTAAAAGAACTTCTATTAGTTTTTCACGCCCTGTATCATCTAGTACTCCTATAACTTCATCTAAAAATAATAGGTTAAGTCTAGACTTTGAAATACTACTCATTAATTTTCTAATAGCTAGCAGAGTAGCAGTATTAACTCTTGCAAGCTCGCCAGAACTTAAAGCAGCAATCTCAACAATTTTTCCATTATCAGTAATTTCTACATTCAACTTGTCGTTTAGTACAACAAATTGAAGAGTAAATCTGCCATCAGAAAGGTCGCCTAAGTACTGATTTGTAAGGTCTTCTAACTCTTTTACAAGATTTTCAATTTTGTAAGCCAGCAGCCCATTCGTGCTGAAAGCTTTTTTTAATATTTCTAAATTTGAAAAGAGTTTCTCTTGCTTATTTAAACTACTTTGACACTCTTCTAACTCTCTCAAAAAAGACTCTGTTTGTTCCTGGATTACTACGATTCTGGTGTTGTGTTTTGTTCTTCTTTCGTTTTCTTCTGCGTTACTTTCCAGTTGGCTTTTTCGTAGATGTAATTTCGCTTGAACGCTCTGCAACCTGCTAGTAAGGATTTGCTTATCCAAGACAGTCTTAGGTAGATTGCGATCAATACTTCGATAAATTTCTTTCCAATCAGTTTCAATTTGCTGACAATGCTCGAACTCTTGATTATCCACCTTAATTCGTCTAATTTCATTTGTAATTTGTTCAATTTCCTTCTCCGCGTCTAAGATTTTCTCAGTCTCTGAGGTTTTTAACTTTGTAATAAAGCTTTGATCTACTACTTGCTCACAAGTAGGACAAGCTGCTCCTAAATTACTTAATTTTTTTATGAGGTGTTGAGACCCCGCTACAACTTGTGAATGCGTTCCTTTTTTAGTCTGCAAAGAATCATAAGATTTTTTTGCCGTTATTTTACAATTTTGTGCTTCTTGTAAATTAATTTGACTTAATAGGTAAAGTAATTGATTATTTTTTGAGATTTTATTATTTTTTTCCGAAATATTTTCAATTTCTTCTGTAAGATAATGGAACTCTTTTTCCTCTTTTTCCGTAGAAATTTCTAATTTTAACATTGGAAGTATGGTAGTATCTCCCAATTTATTATCTACTAACCATTTTTCTATAGTATCAAATTTTGCTTGTATCCTATTAATTTCTGTAGAGACTGATCTCGCTTCTTCTTTAAAAAGATCAAACAACTCAATATAATTTTCAAGATGTAATAAGTCAATTAAAAACTTCTTCCTATTAGTATCAGTAGCTGTTAAAAACTGTAAGCTTGTATTTGTATTTTGATATACTAATTGAGAAAACGTTTTAAAATCAACTCCAATTATGTCTTGAATCGTTTTATAAGTATTTGTAGATGTATGACTTGATATATCCTCGTCATTCTTTTCTAGTTTTACTTTTACAGAGTTTTTTCTATCAATGCTTACTACATAAATATCATCATCTTTTGTAAACGTCAGTTTTATACTATATCCCTTCCCCACATATCTATTTGGGATATCAGCTTTCTTAATACTTTTAGAGTTTTTATTATATAAAGCTTCTTCTATTATTAAAGGAATAGAAGACTTTCCTGTGCCATTAACTCCAATTATTTGGGTTACTGCGTTATCGTCCAGTAATAATTTATTATTTGAACCATAACTAAAACAGTTATTCCACTGTAGCTGCTTTAGCGTAATCATTATAAGTTCCTAATATGTTGGAGACTTTATCTGTTGGTAGTTCAAGAATATATTCTAAATATTCTGCTAATTCTTCTGCTATAGTCATTTCTTTACTAAGAAGAAGGGTTGCTTCACTACTTCGTTTAACTACTTTCTTATCTAATAGTTCTGAGTTCTTTACTTTTGAAAGTTCTTGTATATCTCCTTCTAACTCATAAATTATGTGGTGATAGTCCCCTGGAACCATTTGGTCTGGGTCTTCTATAGTTATCCTCCATAATTGTGGTAAATCAAATCTCTCCCATATCCAAGACCAGTCTCTATCGTTTATTAATAAATATCCTGTTTCCACCTTATTACGGTGGAACGATGTTGTCATAGGACTACCAGGATATATTATGTTTCTCTGGGTATTAGAGTGGGCATGAAGATCTCCCGCAAATACTATAGGGAACTCTTCTAACCTGTCTAAATCTATTTCAGGTTTTACATGAGGAGGAATCTCACCTCGTACATGAGTAAATAGGGGTAGGCTTTTATCAAAAGCTTCCACACTATTTTTTCTATACAAGTCTGCATAAGGGAGCACATTAAAGCCCCTATCCTTATCTACATAAGAAAAGTCCACTATATGAATAAAAGGGTTTATATCTCTACTGACTTGTTTAAGTTGACTAAAGAAAGTTTTATTCTTTTTTGTAGCTTCATGATTACCGTCATAAATTAAGGTAGGAATATTAACCTTTCTTATAAAAGAAAAGTATAATTCTAACTCTTCCATACTTGGAAGGCGATCAAAAAGATCGCCTCCAATTATGTGCATACTACATTGGTTTTCTATTTCATTAATTTGGTTGAAAAAAGATTCATATCTTTTTTTCGCCCACGCAACTGGGACATTTTTTTGTCCCAGTTTTATATGCCAATCTGCTGTGAATAAAATCAATTATACTAACTCCAACCGAGTTTCTTGTGTTTTTATCATGCAACATTGAACTCGTCTTCAATAGTTTCATCTATTTCAGCAACATCTTTCTGACGAATTCGGTCAAGAAGCTCTTTCTGAGCATCAGGAGTTGGACGAGGCATTACATCCTCCATAGATTTTATTTCTTTAAATAAAGCACTTTCAGTCTCATTAAGAGCACGAGGTTTGCATTTTAATGGTTGTAGTTGGTATGCTACGTTATAAGGCAGGGGTCCTGTCTTAACTCTCTTAAAGATAATATCCCATCCAGTTTCTGGATCAGTAGGGTCTCCAAGATCTTCAGCAGCGATATTAATTTGCTCCCAAAGTTTTTTCTTAAGATTGACAACTTTTACTTCTCCGTTAATAATACCCTGAGTAGCATAGCTCCAGTTACACTTAAGATCAGGATAGTATTTTTTAACCCAATCTTGTTCTTTGTTATTAAACCTCTCTTCATTGCGATCAAAAGATAAGCACTCCAAAGGAATGTTTTTCTTGTTTTCGCCTTCCACCCAGTATACATAACGAGCAAGAATGTCGCCACATAGACGTATTTTATTATCTCCATCTACATACTGATATGCAGAAATAGAGGATTTTTGTGCAGAACCTTTTTGTTGGTTAAATGATATTGCCATTTTTAGTGTTTCTCCTTAGGGGCTTCTTCGTATAAAAAGTGAACTTCTCCATTTCTTATTTGAAGTAACCTGTTATTTTCTAAATAATAAAAAGGATCTTCCCTTTCATGAGCAGCACTCAAAAAAAGTAGATCAAGGGTTGTTTTGCCATACGCTCTATATAAGGCGTAAGGTCTTCTACTAGCTAAAGCGACATAAATACACACATCTCTAAAACTATACTTATATGAATTGTATAAAAGTACATCAGGGTGTATTAAAAAAGACTGCCCGCTAAAATCGATATCTGAATATTTATATATGTCATCAAAACGATTCTTGGGAAGTTGCTTTTCTACTAACATCTTAAGCACTTTTACGATTTCTACTGTATTGCCTTCGCATTTAGTAAAAATTTTATTCCAATTATATAAGAGCATATTATATCACTAAATGAACTTCTTGTCAAGAACTATTTTTTTCATGTGTCCCAGTCTTTAAACCTCTTTCTTTGCAGTATTTTATCTATTCCTTATTTATTCTTGAGCTTTTAGTGCTGTTGAACAGAAATAGCATATACTATAGATTATCTAAAGTATGAATACTTCTTGATAAAAGTGTTTTCATTATAGTTCCTGTATCTTATAACCCTGTTTTATATAATACCCCATCCTATTGGAAGCCTGCCTTCTGGCAGTATTCCCTTTCAGATGTATATCTAGAATTATAGGGTCTCGTTTTCCTTCCTTCTGTCTTATGACGCGTCCTATTAACTGAGTTAAAAGAGGTTCATTATTTACTGGTGTGCCTAATATAAGACAACTAAGGTCATCTAAAGAAATGCCTTCTGAAAATATTGCTTGAGTGCCAAAAAGAATGTTAGCTTCTCCACTAGTAATTTTAGACATAAGGGGTTCTCTTTCTTCATGAGGTATTTCACCCGTAATACATATAGCTTTATCTCCTGCAAGTTCAGTACATGTGCGTAAAAACTGTACACGGTCACTTACTACTAATACTTTATGTCCAATTTTTGCATAATAAGCAGCTAACATAGATACACTATGTAAATACTCTTCATCATAAGAAAGTGCCGTTACTTTATTTGCCCAAGGAGTTTTCATTCCATCCATAAATCGTATATCTGAATGATAGATATGAATAGTTGGAGACATATAATTCTCCTTTGGGGGTTTAATTATATTACTTCCAAAATAATCTCTAAAGACTACATGTTTTCCATCTTTTCTTTCAATAGTGCCTGATAAGCCTATCTTATATCTTGCATAATTTGAGTCAATAACTTTGGAAAAAGTTGGACTACTTACATGATGCATCTCGTCTAAAATAATAGTTCCGAATTCTTTACGCACCTTCGGAATATTACGGTATAAACTTTGAGTGTTTCCAATTACGATAGGAGCATCTATTTTGAACTTACCACTACCTATAACACCTGGCGTAATTTCAAATACTTTTTCTACTTCTTTAGCCCATTGGTTTCTTAATGGAACTGTGTGTACAATAACAAGCGTCTTTTGTCCTAATTTTCCTGCGATTGCCAACCCCGTAAAAGTCTTTCCCCAACTTACCCAAGCGTTTATTATACAACTGTCTTCAACTTCATCAAAAACCTCTTGTTGGCTTGGTCGTAAATCGAGCTTAAATTCTGGAAAGTCTTGTAATGCCTTAATACGCTTATCAATTATTTCATACCCTTCTGGGATTAAATCCGTTCTTCCCACAGGTATGCTAACTAATCCACCTTTAATCCTGGCCATGTTTTTTATTACGATAGGCGGATCTTTTGGATTATATGAAGCTATAGTATATGTAAGTTCTTTACTTAAAACTTCCTTATATTCATCCGTTGCTTCTAAATAGATACGATTACTTATTACTGCTTTCATACTTTCCTTTTTGTGCCTTTTAGCTTTTCTTCAGAATATTCATATAAAAACCAAGGAAGTTCCTTAAGGTGTATTATCCCCGCCCAGGTCATTCCACTATAAGGGGGTCGTGGAATAAGAAAAGGAAAATTAACTCCTACTACCCACAATACTGAAGCAACTTCTTTTCTTTCTACTTTACGAATTTTATAGTATTTTAATTTACACCATATAGTTTTTTCATATATAAAAGGAACTCCTTTTGTGTCAATAAAAGCAGTAGCTTTTTGTTTTATTATACCAGTAAGGTTTAATATAGATTTTCTTAGTGGAAGTACTTCTTCATGAGGTGTTTGCGCCCTTCTTACCCCTAAAGTACTTCCTTTCATATTTGTATCATCAACTATTTGATTGTCTATAAATAATAGACCGTCAGAAAAGCTCCAATTGTCGTTCGGTAGAAGGAAAACTGGAAAGGTTACGTGTTGAACGTCCTTGTAAGTATAAATCATCAAATGTCTCATAAGTTGTATACAATTTAATATCTTCTGCTCCTCCTGCGTCTAATAAACTACAAAGACTATAAATATCTGCCTCAGGTGGGCAAGTTACTTTAAATTCTGTGTCTTTCAGGTTAAAAACTATAATTTTTAGCATCATTGATATGCTTTTTCAAACTTACCCATAGAATAATCGTCCCCAATTTCAAAATCACACCCAATAGGAGCCCCAGGAATTATTAGTCCTCTATCTAATTGTATCCAATATTGTAGTTTTTCAGAATAATGTTCAATTTCATCTTCCGGTACTTCTGCAAGAATGGAGTCGTGTACAAGCGCAAAAATTCGGGATTTCATATCATTAGCTTGTATATAATGATGCATGTCTATAGCTCCCAATAAGTTAATATCGCTAGCAGCAGACTGGACCAGAAAATTAAGACCAGAACGAATGCTATGGCTCTTGATGCCCGCGTCTGAAGATTTGACATTTGGTAACCTCCTCTTTCTACCAAAAAAACTGTATATAAATCCATTTTGTTCAATAGATCTATGATTTTTATCTATCCATTTATTTAATGCGTGAAATGTTTCAAAGTAGTCTTCAATTACTTCTTTAGCTTCTTGAGGACTAAAATACTTTCCTGAGTCTTTAGTTACTTGTTCACTAATTTTTTTGGCCCCGCACCATACATAATTCCAAAAGTAACTGCTTTGGCTGCCTGTCTTCTATCTTTATACAAGTGCTCCACTTCTTTAATGGTACAGGGTAGTTTAAATACTGTTTTAGCAATTGCACTATGGAAGTTTTCACCTGAACGAAATGCTTTTATTAATGCCTTATCTTCAGATAAAACTGCCGCAACATATACCTCTGCTGTGGTTAAATCCATTGCAACTATCTTATGTCCCGGAGCTGCCATAATACATCCTTTCACAGCGGGGTTGTCACGGGGTAGCTGTTGCATATTCAGTTTACCACTAGAACTAAGACGACCACTAGTGGTACTATGTAAATTAAAACTAGTACGAAGTCTATTATCCCTATCTAATTGTGGTATAATTTTATCCAAATAAGTATTCTTAATCTTAGATCGCTGACGTATTTCCAAAATAAGTTTGGGAACATTTGATTGTTCAGCAAGTTGTTCTAATACTTCGGCATCTGTTGAATTCGCTCCAGTTCCTGTCTTTTTACCCGTGGGCGATAATCCTAGAGTATCAAATAATAAGCTACGAAGTTGCACAGTAGAAGCAGGATTGAAGTCTTTACCGTTAATCTCTTCCCACTCTCTTATAGCGGAATTTTTATAAAGTGCTGCAATAGCTTTATCGATGTTTTCCTGCATTACACTTTGTGCAAGACGTAACCTTTCGTTATTAAAAGGCACCCCGTTCTCTTGTGTATCAATTAGAAATCGAGTACCAGGAATAAGTATTTCATCATATACTTTTTTCAACTTTGGATTTTCTTTTATCTTTTTAAGTTTCTCAAAAAGAATATAAGTACAAAGAGCATCCATAGCCGCATAAGGCTTCATTACGTCAAAAGGAATACAGCCCCAATCAAAATCATTTTTTAGAATGCCGTGCTCTTTTCTATAATTGTCCATCCACTCGTACATTGGCTTTTCATAATCACCATAGGGAGTGAACTTAATTGCAAGAGCTTTCAGCCCGTGCGTTCCAGGGTTCTCATTTATAAGATAACTAAGTAACATAGTATCTTCAAATTTAGGGAACTTAAAGTTAAAATGATACTCAAAGAAAGCTATATCAAACTTTGCGTTATGAAATACTATAGTTTTCTTACTAAAAAGTTGTTGAAGTAATGTTTCAGTTTCTTCAGTAAAGCACTCAATATCAATATATGCTGCTCTTTTACCATCAAAACATATCGATATTCCTTGCATATATCCATCACGCGGATATAATCCAGTTGTTTCAGAGTCAACAGCAACAAATTCGCCCTCATGGGCAATAGCTTCTTTTATAAAATTATTACATTCTGCCGTGTCTTGGATACCGAAAGCAATACTTTCATCAATAACTACTTCTTCGATTTCACCTTTAATGTACTTAATAATATTGTCTTTTGAAGACTCCCAGGTTTTACGTGCTTCAGGCTTAAATCTAAGCATTGAAGGGTTAATAACAGGCAAGAATTTTTTATCTACTCTTGAGCCAGAAGACTCTGTTACAGATGTAGTACCTTTCACAAAGTACTTCAAAGCTTCACTACCTATTAAAATTATCCACTCATAATCATTAGTATCAATACTAATATCACAATCTTTTTTTAATACTTTTTTAATACTAGAATCTGAACAAAGCTGATATTGATCGAAATCAAACGCTCCTTCAAACTCTTTATTATAATCTGTTCTACTAGTTGTTTTCTCTACTATAGCTACTTTAGCCATATAATTTCTCTTTTAATTTATCTATCGAAGGTTGTGTGAGTGCGCCTGGGTCTGTATTTTTAAAGTATATATTCTGCGTTATAAGACCTACTTTCTCACATGTGGTTGTTAAAGCTTCTACAGCTTTCTGACCTGCTTCATCTCCATCAAAGAAAATGTTTATATTTTCAATTCCTTGTGCTCGAAGCAAGGCAAGCTTTGTCTCACTATAATTTTTAGTTCCAAAGCAACATACTGTATTTGTAAGTCCTTTATCGTGTAAGTTTATCATATCAAAAATTCCTTCCACAAGTATAATAGAACCTTTTATAGTTTTTACTACAGGGAAGAAAGGAAGTTTAATACCTGGAGGCGTAAACTTATACTTAGGTCTTCCATCTGCGGTATGTCTTCCTTGAAATGCAACTATTTTATCAGAAATATCTCTAATAGGAAAGTTAATTCTTCCTATATAATCTATTCCTGAATGTTGGAATGCTTCAAATTTTTTATACGTTTCAGGTTTAATATTTCTCCAGTTACCTATATAAGGTAAAGAATTTTGAGGAAAAGACAAGCCAACACTTTCTGAGCGTTTTTGTATAATTTTTGTCTTAAAAAGTATTCTCCGTTGTTGTAAATAGTTTGCCTTTTCCCCAAAATGGTGAAACAGATTACCTTTATACTCACATGAAAAACAGTTAAATATTCCAGTAATTTGATGAACTCTCATACTAGGATTTTTATCTTCATGATGAGGGTTTAAACATCGAATTACAAAATCATTCCCTTTAGGAATAAAATAAATATCTCTGTCTCTGAGTAAAGTTTCTACATCCATTGGTTTTTCCATATATATATTTCTTTATACACCTATATTATACTTGAATAAGCTATAAATGTCAAGATATATTTTTAAATATCGTCTATTTCTTCTCCTAGTTTTTAAATCGTTTTCCCCT
>FUWD013430036.1_pt2 | contig 13269 bp, 18 predicted proteins | sample 1063281 | NCBI WGS metagenome assembly FUWD01 (sample SAMEA79048168, study PRJEB19326) | metagenome | biome: marine
TGATTAAGTATTTTCTGTCTACACATAATGATTGCTAATCTGAAGGACAAGTTCTAAGGTGTATGACTTTTGGTTTGAAGAACGTGAACTAAGGTATTATAAAACAGAAAAAGATTGTCAAAGTAGTGCTAATGAAATACTGAAGTGGGCTAGGCAATCTATGGAAGACAAAAATTTAACTGTTATGGACACTTGGTTTGAGTGCATTGAGGTACAAAAGAATGAACAAGCATCATCTCATAATCAACATAGAGGATATCAAACGATATGACATTAATTCTAAACGAGAAATATTTAACAAAGCTATCTTCTATGAAGTTAAAAGCATCTTACTTTATGGACAAACTTTCAAAGATTCTAAAGAAAAAGTGGAAGAAAAAATCTTTCAAACAAACAGTAGCTATCATTACGATTTGGTCGTTGTTGGTAATCTTCTTGAGCATATATCTTTAGAGTATTTGCCTGTTGTGGTTAAGGATATATTTAGCTACTCAAGTAAACACGTTATGGTTATATTAAATTACAAGTCCAATATGTTTAAACCAGTAGTAAAACAATTAAGCAAATACCCAAGACACTCATTTTATTTTAATGCTATCTGAACCACAAAGACAGGTCTGTTCTTCTACTAAAAGATTTAGAGTCTTAGTTACAGGAAGAAGGTTTGGTAAGACTCATTTATGTTTAACTGAGATACTTAGAAAAGCTAGGTTCTCTGACAATGGTAAAATCTTTTATGTGAGTCCTACTTACCGAATGAGTAAGGAGATTATGTGGAAGCAACTCAAGAAGAAGGTCAAAGAATTAAGATGGGTTAAGTACATTAATGAAACCGAACTAACAGTAGTCCTAATTAATAATTGTCAGATAAGCTTAAAGGGTGCAGATAAGTCAGCAGATAATCTTAGAGGTGTGGGTCTTAATTTTTTAGTATTAGATGAGTTTGCAGATATCCCTGAAGAAGCATGGAGTGAAGTCCTAAGACCTACCATATCTGATAAGCATGTGAACGGAGAAGTATTGTTTGTTGGTACTCCTAAAGGCATGGGTAACTGGTCATTTGAAATGTACCAAAAGGGTAAGTCAGAAGACCCTGAGTGGGCTTCATGGAAATTCACAACTATAGAGGGTGGTCAAGTTGAGGAACATGAGATTGAACAGGCTAAGAAAGACCTAGATGAGAGATCATTTAGGCAAGAGTATTTAGCTTCTTTTGAAACTTATAATGGAGTTGTTTATTACAACTTTGACAGAGAACAAAATGTTAAGCCATGTAAGTATGACCCTCAAGCAATTATCCATGTTGGATTAGACTTTAACATAGACCCAATGTCAGCTTGTTTATTTCATTTAAAGAATGGAGTAGCAGAGTTCTTTGATGAGATAGTTATTTACTCCAGTAATACTGACGAATTTGTGGACGAACTACTAAGCAGATATCCTAAGAATAAAATCATTGTGTACCCTGACCCAGCTTCAAGACAACGCAAGACTTCTGCTGGTGGACGAACTGATTTAACTATCTTGCAAAATGCTGGATTAAATGTTAAGTGTCGTAATACTCATGCTCTAGTTAGGGATAGGATTAATTCTGTGAATTCAAGATTGAAGAATTTTGATGGCAAAAAAAATATATTTATTGATCCTTCTTGCAAAAACCTTATTAATAGTTTAACGAAACAAATGTACAAAGAAGGAACTAATCAACCTGAGAAAAGTGGGTACGACCATATGAGTGATGCACTAGGCTACGGAATAGAATACATCTTTCCAATTACTTCAAATCTACCACCCTCACAACCAAAGAGATTTAGCTAATGGCATATACAAGAGATGAGATTTTAAGAGAAAACGATTTATACAGTTCCTTTTCAACAAGATGGGAATACTACATCAGAAGTTATTTAGGTGGAGAAGAATACAAAGAAGGTAAATATTTACAGTCCTACCAATTAGAAATACCAAACGAATATGAGAGAAGATTAGAATATACTCCATTAGATAATCATTGTCGTAATGTAGTTAGTATTTACTCATCATTTTTATTTAGAATTAAACCAGTCAGAGAATTAGGTAGCTTAGAGGACGATCAAACTATTCCTATGTTCTTAGATGATGCTGACTTAGAAGGTAGAAGTTATGATTCATTACTAAGAGAAATGCAAACCTATGCTTCTGTTTATGGACATTGTTGGTTAATTATTGACAAGCCAAACTCTAATGCAAGAACAAGAGCAGAAGAATTACAACAAGAGATTAGACCTTATATCAATATCTATACTCCTGAGAATATTATTGATTGGAATTACTCAAGAGCAAGTTCAGGTAAATATTATTTAGATTATTTAAAAGTTAGAGAGCATAAGGACAGTCAAAAATCTGTATTTAAGATTTGGTATTTAGACAGAATAGATACAGTTGAACTATCTAATACTGGAGTCAAAGCACCTAAACTTATAGACTCAGTTCCTAACTCACTTAATAAAATTCCAGCAGTAACTTTATATAATCAAAGAAGTCCTATGAGAGCAGTAGGTGTATCTGACTTGACGGATATAGCTGACTTACAAAGAGCAATCTATAATGAGTTATCTGAAGTAGAACAATTAATCAGATTGGCAAACCACCCTTCCTTAGTTAAGACTAGAGATGTTGATGCGTCTGCTGGTGCTGGTGCTATTATTGAGATGACAGACAATCTTGACCCAGCTTTAAAACCTTATTTGTTACAACCATCAGGACAGAACTTACAACAAGTGTTACAAACGATTGATAGTAAGATTGATGCTATAAACAGACTATCTCATGTGGGTGCAGTTAGAAGCACAAGTGAGAGAGTAGTATCAGGTGTAGCACTTAGAACTGAATTCCAATTACTTAATGCAAGACTAGCAGAGAAGGCTAGTTTAATGCAATTAGCAGAAGAGCAGATTTGGAGATTGTACGCATTGTGGCAAGATAAAGTATTTGATGGCAAAATTATGTACCCTGATTCTTTTGACCTTAGAGATTGGGCAACTGATTTAGAAGTATTACAACAAGCTAAAGCAAGTCAAATTAAGTCTGATACTTTTACTAAAGAACTAGATAAACAAATAGCTAGAACAGTAATTGAAGATGATGACACATTAACTAAAATTGATGAAGAGATAGATCAAACAACTACAAGGCTTGGCGAGTTTCCACAGAAACCTATAGAAACTCCAACAGTTTAATATGGCTAAAGACCTACTGGAAAAGTTAGGAGATTATAGGCAAACTAGAGTTACTGATTTGTCCGATACTCAAGTTATAAGATTACAAAATTCTTTACAGGAATTAGAAAACTTAGTCATAGCTGAAGCAAGTAAGATTGACCCTAAAAGAGGTAGTTTAAAATTAAGAACTACAATGGCTTTACAACTTAGACCTAAACTTAAACAACTTATTGAACAAACTTATTTAACTGCTGTTCAAAGTAATATAGCTGAGTATGATAAGTCTGCCAGTTGGTTATTAGCTACCTTTAAAGAATACCCAATACCAGCAGAGTTTAAAGAGATTACTGAATTAGATTTAACTACTATCCAACAATTAAAACGAGGTGCATATTTACCCTTTGAAGATTTAGGTAATGAATTTGCAAATGAGTTAGCACAAGAAGTTTATAATAGTACTCTTACTGGAACACCTACCGATCAGATGGTTAATAATTTGAGAGGTAAAATAAATGGTATATATCAAGCATCAGACAATGAAGAAGCAGAAGAGTTAGTGGACTTTATTGCTAATAATCCTGATAAAGCAGAAGATGTTAAGACAGCTACAGAACGATTGCAAACTATTTATGGTAGAGATAGATTGGGTAATAACTTTAGAAGATATGCAACACAATTAGTACAAGATTCATTAATGGGTTTTGATGGACAATTTGCTAAGTATAGAGCAGACGAACTAGGATTAACTTCTTACAAATATACAGGAACTCTTATAAGAGATAGCAGACCCTTTTGTAGAGCAAATGTTAATAGAGTTTTTACAGAAGAGCAAATAAGAAATACTTGGAGTGGCACAGTGTGGAAGGGTAAAGCACAAGGCGACCCATTTATTGTCAGAGGTGGTTATAATTGCCGACACCACTGGCAACCTACCAATCCTGATTGGGTAGATTCAGAAGGAAACTACAAATTAGATTGACAAACTCGGTAATTAAAATTAAGGAGTAAACATGGACGAGAATAAGAACTCGGTAGAGCAAACACAAGCTACTGAAACAAATGAGGAAACAAAAACTGAAGTTTCTAAGGAAGCTGAAAGTAAAGTAGAATCTAAAGCTTTTACTGAAGACCAAGTAGAAGCAATAGTTCAAAGAAGATTAGACAGATATAAAAAGAATGTATCTACTAAACTTGATGGACTAGATATAGATGAAGCTAAAAAACTTTTAGAAGAAAAGAAACAGAAGGAACAAGAACTCGCTTTACAAAGAGGCGAATTTGATAAGGTGTTGAAAGATACTGTATCAAAGAAGGATACTAAAATATCTGCTTTGGAATCTGAGTTACAGAAGATTAGAATTGACGAAACATTAGTTAATACTGCTTCTCAGCTTAAAGCGATTAATCCTAATGAAGTGAAAGCTTTATTAAGACAATCCTTAAAGTTAAATGACTCAGGTAGTGTTGAGGTAGTTTCTGAAACAGGAACTCCAAGATACAATGAAAAAGGCGATATAATGAGTGTAAACGAATTAGTTGCTGAGTATCTAAACAACAATCCACATCATGTGGTTGCTACCCCAAGTGGTAGTGGTTCACAAAGTGGGATTGGTGGCAATACACTCAAGCCTTTTAATATAAAAGATTTGGATTTGAATAAAGCAGAAGATCGTAAGGTTTATGCAGAACACAAAAGACAAAGAGAGAGTGGTGGGTTGAAGGCAAATTTAATAATTAACAACTAACCATAAGGAAATATAATAACATGGCAGACGAAACAACCAGTTCTACACTAGCAGAACTATACACAGACGTAATACAAGAAGCGATCTTCAATTTTCAAGAAACTTCAGTAATGCGTCCGCTAGTAACAACTTACAATATAACAGGACAAGGTAAAACTGTTCAAGTACCAGTATATCCAGCAATTTCTGCTTCAGCAGTTGCAGAAGGAACTGACCTTGCAAACACAGCGATTGACCCTACAGCAGTAGATATTACTGCAAGTGAGATCGGTGTAATGACTACACTTACAGATTTGGGGAGAGACTCTGCTCAAAGAAATGTAGCTTCTGATATTGGTAAATTATTTGGAGATGGTTTAGCTAAAAAAGTTGATTCTGATTTAGCGGCTTTATTTACTTCATTTACTGCGGCACTTGGTGCGGCGGGAACTGAATTAACTCCTGAACTTTTATTCCAAGCACAAGCAACTTTAAGAGCATTGAATGTACCAGCACCTTATTATGGTGTATTCAACCCTAAAGCTGTTTTCAACTTGAAGAAAGTTCTAACTAATGCTGGATACAGCACAGGTGCAAATGCAATTTCTGATAAAGGAAACCAAGCATTGAATGATGGCTTCGTTGGAAGAATAGCTGGAATTGATGTATTTGAAAATGCAAACATAGCTATTGATGGTTCTGATGATTCAGTTGGTGCAGTATTCCACCCAGCATCAATCGGTCTAGCAATGAAATCTGACTTAAAAATTGAAACTCAAAGAGATGCTTCAATTAGAGGAACAGAGATCGTAGCTTCTATGACAGTCGGTTCAGCGATTGTTAAGAATGACTTTGGTGTTAAAATCACTGTAGACTCTGCATTTTAATTAATGCTAATAATGGTGGGGAGTAAAATCCCCACCTTTTAATAAGGAATTCAAATGGCAAATTTTAGTACAGACACAGATTTACAATTTTACCAACCTGATATTTTAGAGTTTGGTATTACAAGTTTTACTTCTCCTAACGACTACCACGCACAAGCAAGAGAAGATATTGAAAGAGATTTAAGAGATAAATGGTGGGGTATCTATCAGAATAACATTACAAGAGATATTGCACACTTAGGTTCTATTGAGATGGACGGAACATTATTAACAGATGCACAATGGAAAAGATGTTCTGTATTTAGAGTCATAGGGTTTTATGCAACTCCACAATTAACTAAGTTTAATAGTGATGACAATAAAGACAGATTCCAAGTAATGTTAGACTACTACCAACAAGCATATCATGCTGAGTTTGGTGCAGTATTAAGAGATGGTGTTGAGTATGATGATAATAATGATGGCACTGTAACTACTGCTGAGAAAGAACCTTACGAAAGACTAAGACTTATCCGATGAAGATTAAAGCCAAGATTGATGATCGTAGATTAAGAAAAAAACTAGATCAGCAAATAAGAGATAATCCTAGACAAATACAGAAAGCTTTAGGCAGAACTGCTGAATTCTTAATGGGTTTAATTAAACAAAGAACTCAAAAAGGTAAAGACGCAGATGGTAGAAGATTTAAGCCTTACACACCTGAGTATAAATCATTTAGGCGAGAAAAAGGCAGACAAGCAAACTTCCCTGACCTTAATTTTAAAGGTAATATGTTATCTAATATGACACAAAAATCCACTTCTACAAATGCTATATTATTTTTTGCTAGTAAAGCACAAAACATTAAAGCAGTAGGAAATCAAAAGAAAAGAACTTTTTTTGCTGTTGGTAATAAAGAAAGCAAGACTTTAATAAATTTCTTTGCTAAAGAGTTTAAAAAGGTATCTAAACTAATATGAGTGTAAGAGAAAGCATAGCTGGAAATATAATAACTGTATTAAGTGCAGTATCATCTCCTATTACTTTAAAGAAAGTAACTAGAGAACCTTTTGATGTAGATGAGTTATCTGAACAACAATACCCAGCAGTATTTGTTCAATCAGGAAACGAAGCAAGATCAGACGAAACAATGACCTCATCAAGTGTTACAAGGCAAGGTATAGCAGACTTTGTTATTGTAGGATTTGTTAAGGGAACAGACACAAATATTGACACAAAAAGAAATCAACTAATTTCAACGATTGAAACAGCACTAGAATCTGATAGAACACGAGGTGGGTTTGCAAAAATTACTCAAGTCGTGGAAGTTTCTACAGACGAAGGTACTTTATTCCCAATCGGTGGAATACGAGTAGTAGTAAGGGTTATGTACACTTACACTGCTGGTACACCTTAACAATTAACAACGGAGAACAAAATGGCAACTCACACAGGATCAGAAGGAACGATCAAAGTTGGCTCAGACACTGTCGGCGAACTAAGATCATTTTCTTTAGAAACTACTGCTGAAACTATTGAAGATACTTCAATGGGAGATTCAAGCAGAACTTACAAAGTTGGACTGAAAGCATTTTCAGGATCAGCTTCTGTATTTTGGGACGAAGCAGACACAGGACAAGTAGCTTTAGTAGTTGGTACTGAAGTAACCCTAAATCTATATCCTGAAGGTGCAACCACTGGAGATAAATACTTCACAGGTAGTGCAATTTTAATTGGTAAAACTGTTAGTTCATCTTTTGATGGCATGGTTGAGTCAGAAATTTCATTTACTGGAACTGGTGCATTAACTGAAGAAACAGCAACTTAATAGATAAGGAGAAGGTAAGAACATGAGTGTAATAGATAGAGTTAAAGAACATTTTGAATCACAAGGGGTTAAGAAAATTAATGTTGCCGAGTGGGGCGAGGAAGGACAACCTTTAGTGATTTATTGCAGTCCATTTACATTGGGCGAAAAAAGAAATCTATTTAAAGGTGCTAAGTCAGATGATTTAGGAGTTTTAGTAGATGCTATAATGTTAAAAGCTAGAGATAAAGATGGAAATAAAATCTTTAAACTAGACGATAAACATACTTTGCTTAACAAAGCTGACCCTGATGTTATTGCTAATGTAGCAACAGAAATGTTAAACACAACTTCATTAGAGGAAGCCGAAAAAAAGTAAGATACGATCAAGAGTTGTTTTCCATACTTACTCTTGGGGAAAGATTAAAAAAAAGTATGGTAGAGGTGTTGGCTATGACAGAAGAAGAATTCTTTTACTGGATAGCTTATTTTAAAGTGAAGGCAGACAAGGAAAAGTTACATGGCACAAGAACGAGTCCAAATCCGCCTGGACGCAGTAGATAATACTAAAAGGGCTTTTAAAAGTTTAAATAAAAATACTGATAAAGTTAAAAAAGCTTTGTTCAGTTTAAAAGGAATATTAGTAGGGATCGGTGCTGGAATTGCTCTTAAAAGTGTTATTGATGTAACTTCAAGATTTGAAGATTTAAGAGATTCTTTATCTGCTGTATCAGGTTCTGCTGAAAAAGGTGCTAAAGCTTTTGCGTTTATACAAGACTTTGCTTTGCGATCTCAATTTAGTGTTGAGGATTTAACCACTTCTTTTATTACATTAAAAGCTTCAGGAATAAAACCTACTGAAAAATTATTAAGAGTATTTACAGACACTGCCTCAGTTACTACAGATCAATTAGGAACTTTAGAAGCATTAACAAGAGTATTTTCTCGTGGTGTTCAGGGTGGGTTGGGTCTTGAAGAATTAAACCAAATTGCTGATAGAGGTGTTCCAGTATTTAGATTGTTAAAAGAAGAACTAGGTATAGGTCGTTTGGAAATAGCTAAATATGGTCAAACAACAGAAGGTGCAAGAAAAATACTAGATGCTTTAGAAAAAACATTAGGAACTGCATTTAAGGGTGCAACTGCACAAAAACTTGATAATTTATCTACTTCTGGTTCAAACTTAGGAATAGCTTTTAGAAATTTTCAAGATGTTATAGGACAATCAGGATTAGGAAAAGGAGTTACAGCTTTATATGATTCTTTAAGCAAACTTTTAGTAGCATTAGTTCCTGTAGGAAATGTATTAGGATTTATTACTGGGGTTATAGGAAAAGGATTATCATTAGCAGTAGAAGCTATAGTTATTCAATTAAAATTTTGGATTAAACTATCTAAAGAACTTGGACAAATAATATTTGCTTTGATTAAAATGGCATTAAAACCATTTGAAGGAATTATACTTAAAATTAAAAAAGCTTTTATAGTTTTAAGAGATAGTATTAAAACTATTGTAGAAAAAACATTTGTTAAATTACAAGAAGGAATACAATTAATTATTAATAAATATCAAGAATTAAAAGAATTGTTAGGAATAGTTCCTGACACTGTAGCAATTACAGTTGTAAAAGAACAAATTGATGAATTAGCCAAAGCAATAGAAGAATATAAAAAAGCATTTGAAGCATCTTTTGGTGGACAGGTATTAATTCAAGCACAAGCATCATTAGATAAAATGAAATCTACTTTTGAAAATATAAATCAGATACTTGCTAAGACTGCTATTGATGGAATAGGTGCTTTATCTAAAGGAATTGCAGAATCTATTATATTAGGAAAATCTTTAGGAGATAGTTTTAGACAATTTGTTCAACAAGCCATTGTTAATGCTCTAGCTTCTTTAATCCAATTTTATGCAACTAAATTATTAATTTATGCTATTGAAAAATTATTTGGCATTGAAATACCTAAACAAGTTGATTTAGAAAAAAGAAAATTAGATGTTTTAAGAAAACAAACATCAGAACTTAAAAAACAAGCTATTCTTCAATTAATTATTACTGCACTTGGTGGTGGCGGTGGTGGTTTTAGTTTTGGTGCAGAGGGTGGTGGAGTTAAAAAAGAAAATAGAGCAAATGGCGGAAGCACTAGAGGTATGAACCCTTACATAGTTGGAGAAAGAGGAAGAGAATTGTTTATTCCTTCTTCTGATGGAACAATTGTACCAAATCACGAAATGGGTGGTTTAGGTTCAACTAATATTAATTTTACAGTACAAGCAACAGATGTTAAGGGAGTTCAGGAGTTATTGATTGACAATAGAGCAACAATAACAAATATTATTAACACAGCTTTAAACCAAAAAGGCAAACCAGCATTAGTATAATATGAGCGGACAATTTCCTACATCTCCAGTTGCTAATTCAGCAAACATTAGATCACTTCAAAGAACTATTGTTAGTGTAACTACTTCAGGAAGAAAACAAGCTAGACAAATTGACGGACAAAGATTTGCAATTACTTTAGATTTTCCACCAATGACTAGAGCAGAGTTTGCACCTATCAAAGCATTTATAATGAAACAAAGATCACAGTTAAATAATTTTACAGTTATTCCACCTATTGTATCAGATGCACAAGGTGTGGCTTCTACTACTATCTCAACTGATGCTTCCATATCTGCTGGTGCTACTACTTGTACTGTAGATGGTATGACCACATCAACTAACGGAATATTGAAAGCTGGAGATTACTTTAGATTCACAGGACAGAACAAAGTTTATATGGCAGTAGAAGATTTAAACGCAGATGGCTCAGGAGAAGGTACACTAACATTTGAACCACCTTTAAGAAGTGATGTTACAGATAACACAATTTTAATTTATGATGATGTTGATTTTACTGTTACCTTAGTAAATGATGTTCAAGAGTATAATTTAGGAGTTCAAGGTTATTACAGTTACGAAATTGATGTAGCAGAGAGTTTATAATGGCTAGAGGATTAACGACAGCAGTTAATAATGAACTTGCTACAGACGCATTAAATCCAGTTACTTTACTCTATCTTAATGTTGGTTCAGGTTATAGATTTACCGATCATTATAAAAACATAACTTACGATTCTAATACCTACACAGCTTCCTCTTTATTATTAGGAGTTACTTCAACTTCTGAATCTTCTGAGATAACAGTAAGTAATTTAACTTTACAATTTACTGGTGCAGATCAAACCATCATATCTTTATTTTTAAACAATCAATATTTAGAAAGAGAAGTAGAAGTTTATAAAGGCTTCTTAGATGCCAACCAAGCTGTAATTGCTGACCCATTTTTATTATTTAAAGGTAGAGTAGAAAGTTTTGGTATCAATGAAACTTTAGATAGTTCTGATGTAGATATTGTAGTTACTTCTCATTGGTCAGACTTTGAAAAAATAGAAGGAAGAAAAACAAATACTAACTCACAACAATTACATTTTGTTAATGACGAAGGGTTTGAATTTGCTTCACAAACAACACAAGATATTAAATGGGGTAGAGCATAATGCAAGATGTAGTAGATTTATTTAGAAAATTTAAAAAGTATGACTCTATAGAAGATGCTGATTTAAGATTATACTTAATGCCTTCATTTAATTTAAGACAATGTAAAAAGTTTTATGATGGAGATGAGTTAATAGGTTTTGTTAATTGGGCTTACCTACATAACATTACAGAAAAAAGATTTAAAGTATCAGGTAAGATTAAACCTAATGAATGGAAGTCAGGCAATAATATTTGGTTGATAGAAATAGTATCAGTTAAAAATACCTTTTCTATGATGCGTTGGGTTTATAATAACTTTAAAGATATTCTTAATGTAGGAGATTCAATCAATTGGTTAAGAACTAACTCAGATATTTATAGAGTTGGTAAAAAGATTAAAAGGGAGTTTCATATATAATGGGTGGTGTAGTAGATGCGATTGTAGGTTTAGTTGAAGGGTTTATCTCTTGGCTTATTCCTATGCCTGAGATACCTGAGTTTGACTCTCCTGAAGAAGAAAAGGGTGTTTTAATAAACAAATCATCTAACAACGCACAAATCCCAGTTGTGTATGGAACAAGACAAATAGGTATTACTAGAGTTCTAATGGAGTCTAGTGGTGCAGATAATAACTATCTTTATATTGCTGGGGTACTTTGTGAGGGAGAAATAAATGCAATTACTTCTATTACTGTTGATGACAAAGAAGTTACTTTTGATGGTGCATTAACTCATGGCACAGTTAGAGAAGTTGCTTCTTCAGATGCTAATTTTTACAAAGGCTCATCACATATTCAAATACAATCTTTTATGGGTAAAGATGACCAAGTAGCTTCAAGTGTTTTATCTACTTTGACTAACTGGACTTCTACACACAAACTATCAGGAGTGGCTTATGTTGCTTTAAGATTAAAATGGGATCAGGATATTTTTGGCAATATTCCAACGATCAAAGTAACAGTACAAGGAAAAAAAGTATATGACCCAAGAACAGACAGCACAGCTTTTTCTTCTAATCCAGCTTTATGTTTATTAGATTACTTACGAGATGGCAGATATGGAAAAGGATTACCTAACTCAGCTTTTGAATCAGACTTTGCTTCTTTTAAAACTTCTGCCAATACTTGCGAAACACAAGTAGAACCATATTCAGGTGCTAGTGATATTAATTTATTTGATACCAATGCAGTTATAGATACATCACAAAAAGTTATTGAGAATGTAAAGAAACTCTTAAACCCTATGAGGTCTTTTTTTACTTACACTCTAGGGGTTTATAAACTTCAAATTGAAGGAACAGGTTCAGCAGTTAAAACTATTACTTCTGCTAATGTAGTAGGTGGTGCAAAAGTATTAGGAGAACGAAAGGGGAACAAATATAATAGGGTTATAGGAACATTTATTAATCCTGAAAAGAATTGGCAATCAGATACTATAAACTATCCACCAGCAGATGATTCAGCCTTACCAGTAGCTGATAGACACGCAACAATGCTAACTGAGGATAATGACACCCTATTAGAAGGAAACTTTGATTTTAAGAACATTACCAGTCCTTATCAAGCAGAAGCATTATGTGAAGTTATTTTAAGAAGATCAAGAAACCAATTACAAATACAATTACGATTAACTTCTGAATTTTTAGATTTATCTATTGGAGAGATTGTAGCGATTACTTATCCTAGTGGTGGATTTAATGCTAAACCATTTGTGGTACAGGGATTAACTATTAATGAAGATTTAACTGTTGATGTACAATTATTTGAACACCAAGATAATTTTTACGCATGGAGTACCAAGTCACAAGCACCAACGATACCTGATACCACTCTACCCAATCCCTTTACTGTACAACCACCAGCTAGTGTTACATTAGATGACCAACTTATTGAATATAATGATGGTACTGTTATCGTTGCTTTAAATATAACAGTAGGTGCTTCTCCTGATAGCTTTGTTGATTACTACCAAGTGGAATATAAACTAGCTTCTGATACTAACTATATTATCTATGCACAAGGTTCAGGATTAAATCATAGAGTCTTAAATGTAATTGACCAAAATGTTTATGATGTAAGGTTAAAGCAGTTTCAAGTATTGGTTCTAGTTCAACTTATGTAACAGCAACAAGAACTATTATTGGTGCTATTG
>FUWD013230108.1_pt1 | contig 13265 bp, 19 predicted proteins | sample 1063281 | NCBI WGS metagenome assembly FUWD01 (sample SAMEA79048168, study PRJEB19326) | metagenome | biome: marine
CGTATTTAACTAAATATGCTTTATTATTAACAATATGATTTTTATAATTTAAATATTTATGATTCCATATATTTATATTTTTAATAACATATTCTATTGTTAATACTTTATTTTCAAAGTTTGATAGGGAATAAATCCATAAATATGGATTTTTAATTAATATCATAAAGAATACCTTATGTTCTTTAAATAATTTAATAATATTATTAATATTTGTAGATATCTTTGTAGTATTATCAACATTTTTAATCAATTCTATTTTATTTGGATAATTAATAATAAGTCCATGTTTCCATCCACCTAAATTCATAAAAATATTAACATCTTTGAAATTAATATTCATAAGTGTAGCAAAATAATTTGTACCAGTTCTTTTTCGCCATATATTTTAAAATATTTCATATATATTAAATAAATATATATATAAAAATAAATATATATTTAATAAATATATATTGAATCTTAAATAATATTGAATAATAAATTATACAATATTATCTTCACCTGTCCATATTTCATCAAACAACCCATATTTTTTACATTTAGTTAAATCCCACCATAAATCATGTTTTAGTAATTTATCAATTTCTGTTTTTTTAATAGTAGTATTAGTTAAATATATATCTTTTATTTTTTTCATCATTTCATTAAGATTTATATATTGATCATCTAATGTACTCATTTTTCCAATCATACCTGAACTTAATTGATGTATTAACATAGATGCATTTTTACACATATATCTTTTTTTACCACAAACACTAATTAATGTAGCCGCAGATGCAGAAGCTCCTTCTATAATAGTATAAATAGGTATAGATGAATTGGTTATGAAATCAATTGCTGTAAAAGCAGAAAATATACAACCACCATAACTATTTATATGTAAATATATAGGCTTTGGTTCAATTTTAAACATTGGATAATCTTTATTTGCATTAACTACTTTTTTATTAATATCTATTATTAAATTATTCAATTTTATAATATTTTCTTTATTAATAGATGAATATAGATATATATGATTATCGTATGCATAAACATTTAATTTATCATCAATTCCAGCTATAGCAACTTTTGCTACTTTATTTGGATTAGCATCTTCATCTTCATCCATTATTGTTTCATATATATATCTTTTATTACTCATATTATATATTTATTATTTAATATTTAATATTTAATATTTAATATTTCATTTTTTTTAAATAAATATATATTAAAACTATTATATTATTTATAATAAGCATATAATGTAAATTTAATTCAAAATAATTTCATCATATGAATTTGTTTCTTAATATCTACTACTAATAATTTATAAGGATTATAAAAAATAATATTTTATATTATTTTTTATATACAATTAAGACTTGTATATAAGTGTATTATATATTTACATATACTTTTTAAAGTGATAATATAAAATTATCACGTTCTTTAATAATATCATCCAGCGTTTTTGGAACAATTGTTATATTATTTTTAGACTGAGTTGAAAAAGCAAGTTCATAGTCTGTCATTATTATATTATTTGATTTACTGCTAAAATCTATAATTTTATTTTTAATTAAAGTTTCATAATTACTTTCATAATAAGGAATACTTTCAGGTACTATATATTCAATTAATTGTTTATTAAACATATGTAACGTATCTGGTAATATAGTACTATTACGTTTTTCATCTTTTTCATCTTTTTCATCTTTTTCATCTTTTTCATCTTTTTCATCTTTTTCATCTTTTTCATCTTTTTTAATATGTATTAATATATCAGCATACTGAGTATATTTAGGGGTTGTTTCAGATGATATCATCATATCACCATACCCATCATTATAAGGATTATATTCTTCTTGTTTTTCTAAAAAAAATTTATTAAATTTTGTATTATATTCAAATTGGTTTGATAATTCATATATATAATTAAATTCTGGACATACTGATTCTTGAATTTTACAAAAAGATTTAAAATTATCTTCTAATTGTGTAATATCTGTTTGATTTTTTTTAATTATTTCTATTTCATTTTTAATATATAAATATGAATTGTGTATTATTACCATGTCATCATTATTACCACCTCTGTCTGGATGACAAATTAGCGCAAAAACTATAATATCTTTTTTTTTAAATTTTTCAATAGATGTATTAATATCTACTCCTAATAGTTTATAAGGATTTATAAAGGAATTCATAATATATAATAACATAATATTAAATATTATATACAATCAAGGTAAATATATTTTTAATTGAAAATAGAATTTGCTTCACGCTCTTTAATAATATCCTCCATTGTTTTTGGAACAATAGATATATTAATTTTATGTTGAGGTGAAAAAGCAAGTTCATAGTCTGTCATTACTATATTATTTGATTTACTGCTAAAATCTATTATTTTTTTTTTATTTAAAGTTTCACAATTACTATTGTAAGAAGGGGTACATATAGGTCCTTTATATTCAATAATTTGTTTATTAAACATACCATATTTATCTGTTATGTTATTAGTGCTATCATATATTTCAATATCTTCATATTTTTCGATATCTTCAGTATTTTCATTATATTCATCCTTTTCATATATTTCAATATTTTCATATATTTCAACATTTTCATCTTTTTTAATATTTTCATTTATTTCATTTATTTTAATATTTTTTAATATATTATTAGATATATCAACATATGGAATATTTTCATAGTTTATAACAGATTCTACCATCATATCACCATATCCAGAATCATAAGGATTATATTCTTCTTTTTCTTTTTTTTCTAAATAAAAATTATTAAATCTTGTATTATATTCTAATTGATTTGATATTTTATATATATAATTAAATTCTGGACACAATGATTCTTGAGTTTTACAAAAAGAATTAAAATTATCTTCTAATTGTTCAATATCTGTTTGATTTTTTTTAATCATATTTATTTCATTTTTAATAAATAAATATGCGTTATGTATTGTTACCATATCATCATTTTTTCCACCTTTATCTGGGTGACAAATTAAAGCAAAACTATAATAACTTTGTTTTAATTTTTCAATTGATGTATTATTATCTAATCCTAGTAATTTATAAGGATTTATAAAGGAATTCATAATATATAAAGTTTATATATATAAATATTTATATATATAAACTTTCAAAATAAATATCCTAGTTTGTTTTTTGAATAAAAGTTGTATTAATTTTAGATATATTATTAGTTGAATTAGAAATTTGGATAATTTGGATGAGTAAGTCTAATAATATCTTCCAGTTCCTTAACTGTTTTAGTACGAATAAGTTTTTTTTTAGGTAGTACTAATGAAGAAGGTGAATATGAAAGTTCACATTCTTTAATAATATCCTCTTTTGTTTTTTGAACAAATGTTATATCAATTTTAGATATATTATTAACTATAGGTGAAAAAGCAAGTTCATAGTCTGTCATTGTTAAATTATTAAATTTACCACTAAAATTTATTATTTTATTTTTAGTTAAAGTTTTACAATTACTATTATAAGAAGAGGGATCTTTATCTTCTTTATATTCAATAATTTTTTTATTGAATATGCAATATTTATCTTTTACTTTATTAGTACTAATATCTTTTTCATTATTTTTTTTATAGTACTAATATCTTTTAATATATCTTTTAATATATCTTTTAATATATTTTCAACATTTTTCATTTTTTTTCATTTATTTTAATATATTTTAATATATTTTCATTATTTTCATTTATTTTATTTATTTTAATATTTAGAGATAATATATTATCAATAATTTCATTATTATCATTTTTTTTCATTATTATCAATTTTATCATTTGTTTTCATATTTTTTAATATGTTATCAATTTTTTTCATATTTTTCATTTTTTATCAATATTTTTAATATTTTTTTAATATGTTATCTATATTTTCTAATATGTTATCTATATTTTCATATTTTTCATTTATTTCATTTATTTCATTTATTTTAAAATTTTTTAATATATTATTAGATATATCAATATATGAAATGTTTTCATATTTTGTTTCAGAGGGTATCATCATATTACCATATCCTGGCTCATAAAGATTATAAGGATCGTATCCTTCTCGTTCTTTTTTTTAAAAAAACTTATTAAAATTTTTAGTATACTCCTCATGATTTGTTAATTCATATATATATTTAAATTCTGGACACAATGATTCCTGAGTTTTACAAAAAGATTTAAAATTATCTTCTAATTGATCGACATCTGTTTGATTTTTAGTAATCAATTTTATTTCATTTTTAATAAATAAATATGCATTATGTATTGTTACCATATCATTATTATTTCCTCCTTTATCTGGATGACATAATAACGCCAACTTATAATATTTTTTTTTTAATTCATCAAGCGAAGTGTTCTCAATATTCAGTCCTAATAATTTATAAGGATTTATATAATGACTCATTATATATAAACTTTATATATAAACTTTATATATTTAAACTTTATATATATAAAATATCAAAATAAATATACCCGATAAAAAAAAATGATATAAAAAATAATAGTATTATAATATTTATAATATCTAAATATAATGGATCATTGTGCAAAAAAAGAAACTTATCCAGTTTTAAATCCTTCTAATATTATAATATCAGAGGAAGAACTTCAAACTATATTGTCAAATTTTGGAATAAATATTCCTATAAAAAATATTGATTTATGGAGAAGAGTATTTATTCATAAATCATATTGTAAAAATGTAAAAAAAAATAATTATATAAATGAATATGTTTTATATCCTGATAATGTTGATAAAACCACATTAATACCATTACAAGATGACTCTAATGAAAGTTTAGAATGGCTTGGTGATAGTATATTACAATCAGTCGTTGGTAGTTATTTATGGATTAGATTTCCAAAACAAAATGAGGGATTTTATACTAAACTTAGAAGCAAATTAGTTAAAACTGAATCTTTATCAAAATTAGCGAAACATTTAAATCTTGGGAAATATATATTAATGTCTCAATATGTTGAACATATGTGTAATGGTAGAAATAACGCAAAGATTTTAGAAGATACATATGAAGCATTTATAGGAGCATTAGTAGAAGATTTTGGATTAGATTCAAGTTGTAATGGGTATAATTATTGTTATAAATTTTGTATAAATTGTATTGAAGAAGTTATTGATATGCCAGAATTAATATTAAAAGATGATAATTATAAAGATAAATTGATGAGATATTTTCAAAAAATTTATGATGGTAAATTTCCAAAATATAATGAAGATATAGTAAAAATGGAGGAAAATATGAAAAATGCGAATAATAGATTATTTTTTATATATATAAATGACCCAATTACTAAAAAAAAAATAGGCGAAGGGTTTGGTAAATCAAAAAGATCCGCTGAACAAAATGCAGCAAAATATGCATTATTATATTTTGGAATATCTGATAATTTTAAATAGTATAAATTTTATTATATTATTATTCTATAATTAATACTATATTATACAATAGTAAATTAAAAATAGTCATATAATTCTATATAGAAATTAGTATTTTATATAGAATATATTATATAAATATACACTAAATTTGTATGTTTATATAATCTACTTAGTTATTCCGATAACACCACATCCAATTCTTTTTCCTGCATTTCCTGTTTTTAAACTTTCTATATTACCTCCTTTTCCTAAATCATCTGTATCTTTATGTATTATAAATGATCTTCCAATAACAGAATATTTTCCTCTTAATTTAATTAATCTATCTTCTATATCTATATTGCATTCTTTTTTACTATTAAATACAATATTACCAAGATCTCCAACATGTCTTTCTTTATCATTTGGTCCTCCATGATTTTTGTTATAGGGGTTATAGTGAGAACACGCTGACTCACATCCTTTTGTTAAATCACCACATTCATGTATATGTAATGCATGTATACCGGTTAAACCGGTTAATCTAATACTTATATGTGTTTTATTACTTGTTGTTGTCTGTTCAAGACTAATATATCCTTTAATTTTAGATAAAGAATCAAAAACACATATTGCTTTAGTTATCATATTATAATTAGATATAATATTATATTTAAATATATATAAATGAATAATTCTTATGGATGTAGTTTGATTTTGTAAGTTAGAGATATTGTCATTATTTTCAAATGAGGTATAATGCATTATAATTTAAATTATATATCTGATTTATTTCACTGGGTCTGATTATATAACTCTTTTTCAAGTCCAATTTTAAATTAATATGATTCATTATACAATAATTAGTATAACTTCTTTATATAATAGATAAATTATATTATTAATAAAATTTTATTATGTAATTTAATATTATATATGGATAAAGATAATATTAAAAAAAAAAAAATTGTTATTAAAAAAAAATAAATATAAAGTAGGTGAACAAATATTAGTATCGCCTAATAAAAGTAATAATTTAATACCTGGTATAATAACAAAAATAAAAAATAAAAATATATATATTAAATTTCTTGATAAAAAAGTTATAGAAAAATATGGTAATAATGAGATTGAATATTTAGAGAAAAATATTAGGAAATTTAAGAATAAAAATGATCTGTTAATTCAAGAATTAGAAACAGATAATGGTAATGTAATTAGACCATTATCATGGGTCTTGCAAAATAAAAAGGAATTTCCAGAATGGATAGCAAAAACATTTGATAAATATAAATTAACTGGAAAAAAAATAAGTAAATCTACCAATGGATTATTTAAACCATTTCCTTATCAAAAATTTGTAAGAGATTATATGCAATTATTAAGTCCATATAGAGGTATATTATTATATCATGGTATTGGTACAGGTAAAACATGCACAGCAATACAGATATCTGAAAATTTAAAAACTGATAAAAATATAATTGTTTTATTACCAGCTTCATTAAAGAAGAATTTTATAGAACAAGGTTTGGAATTTTGCGGTGATCCACAATATAAATATAATAAATTATATGAAAAAAAATATAGTTTTATATCTTATAATTCTTCTAATATAAAAAAACAAATTGAAAATATAGGTTCGTTGGATAATCATGTTATTATAATAGAAGAAGCTCATAATTTAGTTTCAATGATGGTTAGTGGATTAGCAAATGTAAGTAAAAATGGTAAATATTTATATGATACTTTAATGAAAGCTAAAAATTGTAAAATAATTGCATTAACTGGGACTCCAGTTATAAATTCACCATTTGAACTTGCAATTATGTTTAATATATTAAGAGGATATATAGAAGTAAGTACATTTACTTATAAATCAAATTCTGATCATTTTGATTATAATGCCCTAAAACTTAATTTAGAAGAAATTGAATTAGTTGATTATGTAAATATAAATATGAGTAATAAAACAATAGAAGTTCATATTACTGTAAATCATTATACAGATGAATATAATACAGTATTAGATACAATAATAAATAGAGCAGACCAACATTCAGATCTTCAGTTAAGATATCAAGAAATTAAAAATAAAAATAATGATCCTGGACCTAGACTATATACATTATTTCCAGATGATAATAAAAATGGAGATTATGAACAATTTAAAAATATATTTTTGGATGAATTAGATAGAAAAACAATAGAATTAAAAATAAAGATCTATTTAAAAGAAGAATTATGGGATTAATATCATTTTATGAAGGAGGGCAAAGTGATTTTCCAGATATAAGAACTAAAAAATTTATAAATGTACCTATGAGTAATGAACAATTTAAAACATATTTAATACTAAGAGAGAGAGAAAAAATATCAGAAAAAAGTTTAGCAAAGCAAAGTAAAACTCAAACTAAAAAATCAGACGAAGTTAAAAGTTCATTTAGATCATATTCAAGACATATAAGTAATTTTAATTTTCCAGAAACAATGGAACGTCCATATAGAAGCAAAAGACTTGAATTATTAATTAAAAAGGGTAAAATGAAAGAGAATAGTATAAATATTAATGAAATAAATAAGTTATTAGAAAAAGAAGCAACTGATGAAAATTCACTAAAAAAAATATCAAAAGAATATCAAAAAAAAATAACAACTGTTATGGATCATTTTACAGCAAATCCCGACTTATTACAATCAAATAATTTAAAAATATCATCACCTAAAATGAATGAAATGTTAAAGTTATTATTAAAATCAAATGGATTGTCTTTTGTATATTCAAGTTTTAAAATATTAGAAGGACTTGATATTTTTTCTAAAGTTTTAGAGGCAAATGGATATCAAGAATTTGACTTAAAAAATAAAAATAAAAGTCTTGATATACCAAAGTTTGCTATTTATTCTGGTTCAGAAGATCTAGATACAAGACAACATTTATTAAATGTATTTACAAATCCTAATAATAAACACGGCGAATATTTAAAAGTTTTAATGGCAACTTCAGCGGGGGCAGAAGGATTAGATTTAAAAAATATAAGACAGGTGTTAATCATGGAACCACATTGGAATGAAGTTAAAATTAAACAAGTTATCGGTAGAGCAATTAGAAGAGATTCACATAAAGATTTACCTAAAGATGAAAGAAATGTTGATGTTTTTAGATTTTTATCTATTTTTACACCAGAACAAAGAATAGATGCGCCCGATGAGTTATCTACAGATGAATATATATTAAAATTAGCAGAAGATAAAAAAAAATTAACAGATAATCTATTAGAATTATTAAAAGAATGTGCGGTTGATTGTTTATTAAATAAAGCAGATATAAACGAAAACTATAAATGTTTTTCATATGGGAAAAATGCAAAAGGAATAGGGTATTTGCCAAATATTAATGAAGATATGGTTTATGCAGATGCATTCGTTGAAACCAAAATTATTAAAACTGAATTAAAACCAGCTTTTATTACAAAAAAGACTAATAAAATAGTAATTTATAGTAATGATAAGCAATTTTATTCAATTATTGATAATTTAAAGAAAACCCCATTATCAATAACAAAGAAAGATTTAAAACTACAAATAGCAGTAGATAAAAATAAAAAAATAGTATATGATGGTAAATTACTATTAAAAGGGACATATACAAAAATAGGAGCTTATAATAATGTCGGTGTTTTTATTAAAAAAAAATAATTAACATTTAATTCCTAAATATTTCACTGTTGCTGTTTTTACACCAAATATAATATGCATAATTATACCTATGATTAACCACATTATAGTACTAAGAACTAATGGTAATTTACTAAAATATGATGTTATACCTGCTATTATAATAGTTAATATATAATCTACTACAGCCCCATTAGCTATATTATATTTATGTACTCCTTCTCCAGGTTTTCCAAATAAATTACTATATTTTTTAAATGGGCAAATATTCATTATATAATATTAATTATTATATAATGAATAACTTAACGAAATATATTTGTAATATTAATTAAATTAAAATTGTTATAAAAAAAGAAAGATTTTTTCTGATAATTTTTGCCCCAATTTTCTTTTATTAATTTTTAAATCTTGTAATAAATTTTTTTTATTATCTATATTATCTAATTTATTATATTCTAATATTAAATTAGACAATGAACCATATTTATCCATTATTATAGATGCAATTTTAGTAGATACACCTGGTATTTGTGATAATTGATTTATATTACAAATTATAGGTGTAATATTATCTTTTTTGCATTTTTTAATTGTATTACAATAATTAATATTATCTTGGCTAATATTATTTAAATTTGATTCTATATTAATATTAATTAATTTATCTTCATCTACTAAATTACTAAGTCTTAGTATTAATTTATAAGTTTCTGTTATTGAATTTGTATATATACAAAATATATTATCTCTAAATATTAATTTAAATAAAATACCTTGTATTGTTTTATAAGAAATACCATGATATGTTTTTTTAAAAAAATATCACCTTCTATTATATATAATATTTTATAATCATTTACAACAACTTGTTAAATCTAATTTTTTGTTCTTTATATCTACCATCTTTTATAGATGAACATAAATCACTTATAGTTTTTCGTTCAATTAATATTTTATAATTTTCTTTAATTATTATTATATCACCTAAATCTAAATTTTTTTTTTCAATAGTTATTTCATTATCTTCTAATAGATTTATTAAATGATGTTCTCTATTATCGATTATTATCATATATTAATGTTTATATAAATATATATTAATGTTTATATAAATATATATTTATATTTATATAAATATATATAATTATATTTATTTATATAAATGAATCCTGTTAATAGTATTTTATTAAATAAAGATTTTATTGAAAAAGAAGGTACCAAAATATTAAATGAAAATAAATTTATTATTGGTTTAAATAATATAATGCAAAATAAAGAATATAGAGACTTTATGAATGAATTTGCAACTGATATGAATGATATAAAAATTATAATTTTATATCAGAAATTATATGATAGTATTGAAAAACAATATTTTGATAAATATAAAATTAAGATCCCTAATAAATTATTATTAGTCATATTAACAAAATTATTTTCAAATAATAAAGTTAGAAAAATTATAATGAATCGTTATTTAGATTTTATTAAATATGGTACAAATACTAATTTAATAGATTTAAAAAATAATAGCTATAATAATTTATTATTACTTAATTAGCAACTTCTAAATAATTTGCACCTAATTGATTACCACCCCAACCAGGAGTATCACAATTTAAACCCTGAGCACTCATTTCATTAGTCCAAGTTTGTACAGAAGAACATGAGTCACTTAAATTACTTGATTTATTTGATTTTTTTGAAAAATTATTACAAGAGTTATAACATTCTTCATATCCAGCAGAACCACCATTAGCTTTGGGAATATTATTAGTTTGTTTTTTGATTACATTATTATTAGTTTGTTTTTTGATTACATTATTATTAGTTTGTTTTTTGATTACATTATTATTAGTTTGTTTTTTGATTACATTTAAATCCATACTTGAATCTTCATCAAATGTTTCAATATTATAATCATCATAATTATCAGAAACCATATCAAATTGTTTCATTTTATAATTAGGGTTATCATATTCACCATATTCATCTGGTTCTTACTTCATTTTCTATATATACTTGTTTTTCTTGATTTTCTTCATATACTTGTTTTTCTTGATTTTCTTCATATACTTGTTTTTCTTGATTTTCTTCATATACTTGTTTTTCTTGATTTTCTTCATATACTTGTTTTTCTTGATTTTCACTTTCTTCATTTATATTATTAACCAGTTTATAGTCTTTTATATTATAAAAATCATTATCTATATCTTCATCAATCGAGGAGTCTGTCATATAAGGTATTTCTGAATTATTTTTAATATCATATTTCATATTAATATTTGATATCTTTTTATTATTTCTGGATACAGATAATACAAATGCAATTCCCATTAATAATGCAATTGTTTTATCTTTATAAGAAACCCAAATAGTTATAATTAAGAAGAATAATTTAAACCAAATCGAGGTAAACAATTTTGACATTTCACTATTATATTTTGGTAATAATAAAGTATTATATAGAATTAATATACCTAATACTAAAAATTTAATAACAGGATTATCTAATAATTTTAAAGAATCCATTAATCCTTTTTTAATAATATTAATATTTATAGTATCTTTCATGATTATTATATAATTATATTATATATTTTTTTTTTAAATATATAATATAATTTGTACAATAATGATTTAAATATTATTTAATAATATAATATGAATGAACAATACATATTTAAATAAACGAGGATATATTATAAAAAAAGCTTATTTAAATATAAAACAAATAGATAATATTAAAAAAAAACTAACAGTAAAACCAAATATACCGAATGATTATGGTCAACAAATCCAAACATTTAAAGTATATCTTGAAAATGATAGTAAACTATATGTTCCTAAATTTTTTGGAATAACTGAATTAGGAGTTCCAGATGATAATAGGATACCAGAAGGATCTAATATAAATTTAAAATTCTCGCTATTGCTTAGAGATAATCAAATAAAACCAGCAAATGCTTGTATAGAAGCATACAAAAGTACTGGTGGTGGTATTTTATCATTAGGATGTGGATATGGTAAAACAATAATAGCTTTATATTTAATATGTTATTTGAAAAAAAAAACACTTATAATTGTTCATAAAGAATTTTTATTGAACCAGTGGATAGAAAGAATAGAATCTGCTATACCTAATGCTAAAATAGGTATAATACAACAAGATAAATATGATGTTAAAGGTAAAGATATTGTAATAGCAATGCTTCAAAGTGTATCTATGAAAGAGTATTCATTGGATGCTTTTGATTGTTTTAATCATGTAATTATTGACGAATGTCATAGAATACCATCACAAGTTTTTTCTAAAGCATTGCAAAAAATAAATGCGAAATATATGCTTGGATTATCTGCTACACCAAATAGAAAAGATGGATTAACAAAAATATTAAAATGGTATATTGGAGATATTATATTTTCATCTGAAAAAAAAAATGAAAATCAAGTAATTGTAGAAAGATATAAAATTAATAGTAGTAATTTAAGTTATAATAAAGAAATTCTAGATTATAGAGCAAAACCAACAATGGCTAAAATGATAAATAATATTACAGAACATAATGATAGAACTCTAATTATAATAAATTTAATAAAAGAAATTATGTTAAATAAACAAAGGAAAATATTATTATTAAGTGATAGAAGAAATCATTTGAAAACTATAGAAGATATTATTAAAACTAATAATATATGTACAGTTGGATATTATGTAGGGGGTATGAAAAAACATGAATTAAAGGAAAGTGAAACTATGGATTTAATATTGGGTACATTTTCAATGGCAAATGAAGGATTAGATATAGAAGATTTAAATTGTTTAATATTAGCAAGTCCCAAGAGTGATATTATACAATCTTGTGGTAGAATTATGCGCAAATCTCATGAATTTGAACCATTAATTATAGATATGGTTGATGAATTTTCATTATTTGAACGACAGGCAACAAAACGATTATTATATTATAAAAAATCAAAATATATAATTAATGATTATGAAGTTAATGATATTACTAAAAAATGTATATTTCTACAAAAATATAATGTAATACTACCTAAACAAAACAAAATTAAATCATGTTTATTTTAACAAAATTATAACTTTTTCTTAGTTTTTTTAAAGGTGTTTTAGTTTTTTCAAAGGTATTTTAGTTTTTT
>FUWD013022665.1_pt1 | contig 13259 bp, 6 predicted proteins | sample 1063281 | NCBI WGS metagenome assembly FUWD01 (sample SAMEA79048168, study PRJEB19326) | metagenome | biome: marine
AAAGTATTTTATGAAGAGAGTAATAAATCGCTGATACTTAGAATTGCAGCTTCAGGAAGCCTTATTGGGCTTACTTCACTTCCTTTAACTCAAAATGTTTTCCAATATACTGCTTCTGCTTACGTTGATACAACTGTTAAGCTTATTGACATTAATATAATAAGACAATTAATCCGTGAGAATAGTAATTTTGCTACGGCAATTATTAATATTCTCTGTGAAATTTCCGTTCAAAAAAATGGACGATTCTTTTGCTTAACACATAGGCAATCATATGGAAAGTTAGCTGATATTATATTATGCTTAGCGGGGAATATATTTAAAAATGAAAAATTCGACCTTTCTTTGAGTCGTAAAGAGTTAGCCGAACTGTCAGGCATGTCTACCGAAAGTGTGATTCGCACGCTAAAGAATTTCCAGGATGACGGACTCATCAAAATTAATGGTAAAACTTTTGAAGTGATTGATCCGGATGGATTAATGAGGATTTGCCAATTAGGATAATAATAAACCTTTATTTCATATTTGCTTTTTTATACATTAGCATTTTATTAATAAGGTGAAAGAAAAAAGCAAAACCGTCGTTATTTTATTAAATCAGCTATAGCCATGATGGTTGTTGGTTTAGCAGCTTTATTAGACAAAATGGTTGTTAATCAAAAAGCAATTAATTCAAAAAAACCGTTTCCTTTTCATTTGATCCGAATGCTGAAATTAGTTTTCTGGATAAATATATTGTTGTAAACAGGGAGAATGAAATAAAGGTTTTCTCATCTCGATGCACACATCTTGGTTGTAAAATTGTTGAGTATTCTAATAATCAGCTGATTTGTCCGTGCCATGGATCAACTTTTGATTTAGCTGGAAATGCAACAAAAGGGCCCGCAATTAAACCTCTTAAAAAACTGGATTTTGAGGTGGATAGTTTTAACAACAAAATATCTATTAATATTTAGAAAAATGAAGGCAGGGATGTTTGCTTTAAGTTTGCTATATTTCGAATTGAAGCAACCTATTTCGGCTTTACATGTCTTACTTATCATTAAAAGTAAAGTATTTTTACGATCCATTTAGGGAATTAAAATTAAATAAAGTTATGAAGTATATTTTTACATTTTTGATTGTTTGTATGTTCTCATTTATTTCTAATGCCCAGGAAATATATTCAAAAGTGAGAATTGATTTACAGGAAATTGGTTTGGAGCAGATTGCTAATTTAGGTATTGATTTAACAGAAGGAACATATTCAAAAGGTAAGTTTTTTGAATCAGATTTGGAATCACGGGAACTTGTTAAATTGGATGCAGCAGGTATCAATTATAGTATTATTTATGAGGATGTTTCAGCATTCTATGCCGATCGTGCTGCTGCTGATCAACCTTCAGCAATAAGTCGTATTTTAACGGATGAATGGACAGTACCTGAAAATTGGGAGTATGGATCAATGGGTGGTTTTTATACGCTTGACGAGGTCATGGCTGAGCTGGATGATATGTTTGCTATGTTTCCGGAATTGATCAGTGAATCTCAGCCTCTGTCGTCTAGTAATTTAACTCATAATGGAAGAATGCAATACTGGGTGAGGATTTCAGATAACCCTACTGTTAATGAAAATGAGCCGGAAGTACTATATACGGGTTTACACCATGCTCGCGAACCAATGAGTGTTCAGCAGATGATTTTTTACATGTGGTATGTTCTAGAAAATTATGATACTGATGATGAGATTAAGCAGCTGGTTGATAATACTGAAATGTATTTTGTACCCGTAGTTAACCCTGATGGATATGAGTATAATCATTTGACTAACCCCAATGGCGGTGGTAATTGGCGTAAAAACAGAAGAAATAATGGCGGAGGCTCTTATGGAGTTGATCCAAATAGAAATTACGGATATATGTGGGGATATGATAATCAAGGATCATCACCTGATCCAAATGATGCTACTTATCGTGGACCATCTGCTTTTTCAGAACCTGAGATTCAAAACATTCGTGATCTTTGTGAGTTAAATGAATTTAAAATCGCATTAAACTATCATTCATACAGCAATTTGCTATTATATACATGGGGCTGGAAAGAAGAGCCATGTGAAGATGACGAAATATTGCATGATTTTGCTGTGATAATGACAAAAGAAAATAACTATACATATGGCCCTGGTAGTACGGCAATATATCCTACTAATGGAGGGTCAGATGATTGGATGTATGGAGAGCAAACTACTAAAGACGCAATATTTTCATATACTCCTGAAGTTGGTTCATCAAGTGATGGTTTTTGGCCTTCAACCAGCAGGATTATCCCACTTTGTCAGGAACAAATGTGGCAAAACATATCAGCAGCCCGATTAGTCGGAAGGTATGCATCGATAACTGATAAATCACCAACAATAATTGGTGATCGTGATGGTTTTCTACCATTCGAGATTAAAAGGCTGGGTTTAACAGATGCAGAATTGTTTACAGTCACAATTCAACCGTTAGACGACTACATGCAATATGTTGGTGATCCTGTTTCGTTTGAGAATTTAGATTTGATGGAAACAGCTGTTGATTCTATTGATTATACACTTGACGAAAATATAGAAGCAGGTATGCCATTTAGTTATTTACTCATTATTGATAATGGCGATTATATTGTGGCGGATACAATTGAAAAAATATTTGGCGATTTAGTTACTATTTTTGAAGATGATTGTGATGATATGGAAAACTGGTCTTCTGATATTTGGAACAATACAACAATTGATTTTCACAGTTCTCCTGCTTCCATAACAGATTCTCCAAACAGTAATTATCAAGACAATGAAGATAATATAATATTGCTGGATAGCATTATCGATTTAAGCGACGTGACAATAGCTGTTGTGCAGTTTTGGGCAAAGTGGGACATCGAGAGTGGTTACGATTATGTGCAATTTATGGTAAAGGATGATTTGCTTTTTGGTAATTGGGAATCTCTTGCCGGAAAATATACTAAAACAGGAACAAGTTATCAGCAAGAAGGAGAACCTGTTTATGATGGAAGACAAGATACCTGGATAATGGAGGAAATTAACCTGGGAAAATTTGTCGGTAAACAAATATCATTTAGGTTTGTACTTGTAAGTGACGGTGCTGTAACAGAAGATGGCTATTATTTTGATGATTTCGAAATTAAGGTGGTAAGTGAAACTACTGATATTCCTTATGAATATATGGAAAAGAAAGAATTGCAATTATTTAATGCATTTCCAAATCCAACAAGTAATATCGTCAAAATACAATATCATCTTTGCCATAATCAATCACAGACTTTGCTAGAAATTATAGATATACTGGGGAATATTGTTCATTCTCAAACAGTTTATAATTCAGAAAGGTTAGCAATAATTGATATCTCTGATTATAGTAATGGCGTGTATTTTTATCGACTTTCTGCAAAATCAGGTATCTCAGAAACTAAAAGGTTTATTAAACAGTAATGAGTGCTGAGCTAAACCTTTCAGGTTTTTTCTAACCTGAAAGATGAATCTTAAACCTGATACTTTAGGATTGCAAATATAAAAGAGTAGTTTTGGTTTAAAACGAATTGAGATTAATTAGAAACATATTGTCATATACCACATATGGGCAAATTTCTCTTGCATCATTGGCAATTTGTATAGTATCAGGTGTATTTCTGGCAATACCATTTGACATTGAAAACCCTTTTCTTTCTATAAGTAGTATGATGGTGTTAAACCCTGCTTCTTCTTTCATAAGGAATATCCATTTTTGGAGTGCCCAGTTCTTTCTAATTTTTAGTTTGATACATATTTGGGATCGCTTTAACAAATCGGAAGAAATCAGGCTTAAGAAGGGTGTGTGGCTAAGGCTTAGTCTAGGAGTTATGATTATTTTCCTGGCAATGCTCACTGGCTTTTTACTTAAAAATGATGCTGATAGTGAGCAGGCCTGGCGGATACTTGATAGCCTGATAGTTGGAATCCCATTTATCGGTAATATACTCTCTTATTCTTTGCTTGGCAACGAAGGAAGTTTACAGTTGGTTTATGTTCACCATATAGCAACGTTTACAATTTTTATTGCAATAATTACTTTCGAACATTCACGAAAAATTTGGTCAGAAGGATCAACTTTTGTTATTGTTGCAGTTATAACTTTAATAATTTCATTTTTCTTTACAGCACCGTTACATGATGGAGTAAATCCAAGTGTAAAAGGGCCCTGGTATTTTGTTGGTTTTCAAGAGATATTACATTGGTTGAGTACTCCAGGTATATCTCTAGTATTAATTGTACTATTTCTTGTGTTACTTTTTGTCATTCCATTTGGCGGTAAAAAAGTATCCTTCCTTAGCAAACGTACACTTCTGATTTTTACCAGCCTATACGTATTGCTTACTTTGAGCGGAATGTTTTTTAGAGGTGAGAACTGGAAATGGGTTTGGCCCTGGGATTCTGGTTACTCATACTCAGTACTTCATTCATTTAGCACTTCACAAATAGTTATTGTACCTGAATATACAGAAGCCCAAATGACTACAAATACTGTTATAAACGGTGGAAAAGAAAGTTGTGTAATTTGCCACGATAATGTTATAGGGTTTACTCCTTCACATAACCCTGAGGCTATTGGCTGTTTTTCATGCCACGGTGGAAATCCTTTTGATGGCAGCAAAAATGGTGCTCATAAGAATATGATACTTATACCTGGTAATTTTGCTAATGCTGATAAAAGTTGTGGAACAATTAATTGTCATCCGGATATCACAAGCAGGAAGGATAATAATCTAATGGCAAGTTTAAGTGGTATGATAAGTGTTGACCACTTTGTTTTTAATGAACAGGAAAGCCCTGATATTCTAACAGATATTCATCACCTTGGTAACTCGGCAGCCGATGAGCATCTAAAGAATTTATGTGTAATCTGCCATCTGGGTAACCCAAAAACTGAAACCGGACCTGTTACCGAAAAAAGTCGCGGTGGAGGATGTTTGGCCTGCCACATTAATTATGATGAATTTTCATCAACCGCTTGGTTAGCTCATATTGATAATGATTATGATACTACATATCTTAATTTTCATCCTTCAATTAGTATGAAAGTAACTAATCAACATTGTTTTGGATGCCATAGCCGATCGGGGAGGATTTCTACAAATTTTGAAGGATGGCATGAAACAACTTTGCAAGTTGAAGAGATGCCTTTGGATAAGGATCACCGACTTATTGAGGACACAAGAGTTTTTCGATATATTAGCGAGGATGTTCATCATACTTTGGGGATGGGTTGTATTGATTGTCATAATTCATTTGAACTAATGGGCGATGGAAATTTATATGCACATCAGGAGGAACAAACAAATGTAAGTTGTGAGGATTGTCATTTTAATGGAGAACCAAATATTATGGTTGCCGGTAACCTTGATAGTGAATTGGCAATTATTGCATCAATGAGGTTTGGAAATATTTCAGAAAAAGAATTTCTTGCTACAAATGACCGGAATATTCCTCTGATTAATACTTATTTTAAAAATGACACTGCATTTTTCCTTACTAAAAATCAAGGTGAAAAATTTGTTTTGAGCAAACCTGGCAGAACCTGCACAAAGGGTAATGCTCATGATAATGTAAGTTGTTCTTCTTGTCATAGTTCCTGGGCTCCTAGTTGTATCGGTTGTCATAATGAATATGATATTTATGAATCCGGCTATAATATGTACTCAAATAAGAAGGAAGAAGGTAGTTGGGTAGAATATGTGGGTGAGTATAATGCTTACTTGCCGGCATTGGGAATGAGAATTAAAGGTAATGAGAGAGAAGTTATTCCGGTAGTCCCTGGAATGGTATTAACAATTGATGTTGGTAGTTTCTCAGAGGAAATTCATGATTCACTGATCTTTCATCGCTTATTTGCTCCGGCCTCACCTCATACAACCAGCTCAAAAGGACGTAGCTGTAAATCGTGTCATAATAATCCAATAGCACTAGGTTATGGAAGTGGCGAACTAATCTTTGATACTAAAAATGGAAGTTGGGTTTTTGATTCACACTATCAAAATAACCCAAATGATAATCTTCCTGAAGATGCATGGATTGGTTTTTTAGATGATAGGATGGGGGAGATAGTTTCAACACGTACAAATGTAGTTCCTTTTATTATCAGTGAGCAACAAAGGATACTAACTATAGGAGCCTGTTTGACATGTCATGATGAAAATTCCATAATAATGCAGCAAAGCCTAATTAATTTTGACTCGCTTGTTGAAAATAGGAGTTTGAAATGTGTTGTGCCAGTTTGGGATTAATTAATAAAATATTTTAATGCAACTTCTTTATTTTTAACTTTGTCTGCTTACTATCACATTAAACCATAATCAATATGAAAAATCTTTTCTTCCTATTAGTTTTTTAATAAGCAACACTTTTTTGTTTGCGCAATTGCCCGAAACCTTTGATTTAAGAGATTATAATGGCAATAACTATGTTACTAGTGTAAAGAGCCAACAAGGAGGTACTTGCTGGACTTTTGGTACAATGGCCGGTATGGAAAGTAACCTGTTAATGACGGGTGAGTGGGCTGCAGCCGGTGAAACAGGTGAACCTGCATTAGCTGAATATCATTTGGATTGGTGGAATGGTTTCAATCAAAATTACAATGCAGATGTTAATCCAACTAGTGGTCAGGGTCTGGAAGTTCATCAGGGTGGTGATTACCGTGTGTCAACAGCATATATGTCAAGAGGTGATGGAGCTGTAAGAGATGTTGACGGACAATCCTATAGTTCACCTCCTGATTACCATAATCCTGATTTTCATATTTATTATCCAATGAGTGTTGAATGGTATACGGCAGGTGAAAATCTGGAAAATATTGATCTTATAAAAACTAAGGTGATGGAGTACGGTGTGATGCCTACTTGTATTTGCTATAGTGGAAGTTATATTAATGGTGAATATGAACATTATCAGCCGGTATCTTCTGATGAGGAACCAAATCATTCTGTTTCAATTATTGGCTGGGATGATAACAGGGTTGTACAAGGTGCACCGGGCAATGGAGCATGGTTAACAAAAATAGCTGGGGCTCCGGATGGGGTATAGGAGGCTATTTCTGGATCTCATATTATGATAAACAAGCATGCCAGAATCCTGAAATGGGAGCTGTATCCTTTATTGATGTAATACCAATGCCATACAATAATGTATATTATCATGATTATCATGGATGGCGCGATACTCTTACTTTTGCCTCTGAAGCGTTTAATAAATTCATTGCAGAGTCAGGTGAAACATTGGGAGCTGTAAGCTTTTTTGTTGCCGAAAATAATGTTGATTATACAATAAAAATTTATGATAATTTTAATGGAACAGAATTACAGGACGAATTATCTATACAAACAGGTAATATTGAATATTCGGGTTTGCATACTATAAATCTTACAACACCCGTTTCGCTGATCGAAGGAAATGATTTTTATGTATATGTAGAGTTTTCTGCAGGTGGCTTTGCTTACGACAGAACATCTGATATTCCTGTATTGTTAGGTGGTGGTTCCAGAACCATAGTAATATCGTCATCTAACCCTGATGAAAGCTATTATATGGATGAAGGCGTTTGGACCGATTTTTATGATTATGACGATCCATCAGGATTCCAAAATACAGGTAACTTCTGTATTAAAGCATTAACTGTTACAGTTTATTCCATTGAACTTGGAAATATCGAAATAACAGATCCAACTGGAAATAACAATGGTAGGATAGATCCGGGGGAGACAGTTGATATTAATATTTCTTTATTAAATGCTGGAGTTTATGAGGTTACAGATTTGATTGTAGATTACACAACTACTGACCCTTATACTACAGTTAATTCAGGTTCATTAAACTATTCAGATATCCCTGCAGGTGAAACTGCAGAAGCAGATATGAATATTTCTGTTGATGGAAATACTCCAATTGGGCATGTTATAGTTGGCGTATTAACTGTTGAATGCGAGTCGAATGGTGAGACTTACAATTATGAATTTGATATTACTTTTAAAGTAGGTTTAAATGTTGAAGATTTTGAATCCGGTGGCTTTTCAGAGTTTGATTGGGAGTTTGGTGGGGATGCTGACTGGACAATTTCACAAACAAACCCCTATGAAGGAATATATTGCGCAAAATCGGGTGCTATCGGAAATAATCAAGAATCAGAATTATTAATTTCACTTGAAGTATTAAATAATGATGAAATAGGCTTTTATTATAAAGTATCTTCTGAGGCTACTTATGATTTTCTGAAATTTTATATTGATGATGTTGAAATGGGTGGTTGGTCAGGAGATGTTGGTTGGACCTATGCGTCATACGATGTGTCAGTCGGACAGCATACTTTCAAATGGGCCTATGATAAAGATCAGGGTGTTACAGGTGGTAGCGATTGTGCCTGGGTTGATTGGATTGAACTGCCTATTGTAGAGCAGGGAAGTGTTTTGCCTGCAGTATTTGATCTAAGGGATTATGATGGCAATAATTATGTTACTAGTGTGAAAAGTCAACAAGGCGGAACTTGTTGGACACATGGTACTATAGCCGGTATGGAAAGCAACCTGTTAATGACAGGTGAGTGGGCTGCAGCTGGTGAAACTGGCGAACCTGCATTAGCTGAATATCACTTGGATTGGTGGAATGGTTTCAATCAACATTATAATGCAGATATTAATCCAACTAGTGGACAAGGTTTGGAAGTTCATATGGGAGGTGATTACCGTGTGGCAACGGCTTATATGTCTAGAGGTGATGGGGCTGTAAGAGATGTTGACGGGCAATCGTATAATTCACCTCCTGATTACCATAATCCTGATTTTCATATTTATTACCCAATGAGTGTTGAATGGTACACGGCAGGTGCAAATCTTGAAAATATTGATCTAATAAAAACAAAGGTGATGGAGTATGGTGTTATGCCAACTTGCATTTGCTACAGTGGAAGTTTTATAAATAGTGAATTTGAACATTATCAACCGGTATCTTCCGATGAGGAACCAAATCATTCTGTTTCTATAATTGGTTGGGATGATAATAAGGTTGTACAAGGTGCACCAGGTAATGGAGCATGGCTAACAAAAAACAGTTGGGGCTCAGGATGGGGTATTGATGGATATTTCTGGATATCATATTACGATAAACAAGCATGCCAGAATCCTGAAATGGGAGCTGTATCCTTTATTGAAGTAATACCAATGCCATACAATAATGTTTATTACCATGATTATCATGGATGGAGAGATACTCTTACTTCTGCCTCTAAGGCATTTAATAAATTTATAGCAAAATCGGTTGATACATTAGAAGCTGTGAGCTTCTTTGTTGCTGAAAATAATGTTGACTTTACAGCTAAAATTTATGATGATTTTGATGGAACTACATTGCAGAATCAACTAGCTGATGTAATTGGAAATATTGAATATTCAGGTTTACATACTATAAATCTTCCCTCTCATGTTATAATGGCTGAAGGAGATGATTTTTATGTTTATGTAGAGTTTTCTGACGGTGGTATTGCTTACGACAGAACCTCAGATATTCCTGTATTATTAGGTGGTGGTTCCAGAACCATTGTAATATCGTCATCTAATCCTGATGAAAGCTATTATATGGATGAAGGCGTTTGGACAGATTTTTATGATTATGATGATCCATCAGGATTCCAAAATACAGGTAATTTCTGTATTAAGGTTCTCTCAAATGGAGATACAGGTGTTGGTATTGATTCAGGTTATGAATCAAATACTGGAAATAATCTTGGTAGTTATCCAAATCCATTCACAAATCAAACTAAGCTTACTTTCAATGCATCTGTAAGTTCTATGGCTCATCTTAGAATTACCAATGTAATGGGACAGGTAGTTTGGTCAAAGGAAGTGAATGTTAATGCTGGTGAAAATATTGTAACCTGGGATGGTATTAGTAATAAAGGAAATGATGTTCAGAGTGGCTTGTATATTGTCGAACTCTTTATTAGTAATGAGTTACAGGCTACTACTAAATTATTGAAATCGAAATAGAATAGAGTTGTTTCTAACCTTTCAGGTCTTTTCCGACCTGAAAGGTTAACTACTCAATTTTTTACGTTTCCACTATAAATCTTCTGAAAAGTTGATTTAAAGAAAACATTTAGAAATTACTTCTTCCACCTGCTAGTCATAGTGATGACGTCATTGCGAGGAGGAACGAGGAAGCAGTCTCCTTGTTGAACTTGCTATATCAATCAATCAAACAATCAAACAATCGAACAATCGAATAATCGAACATGAACCATCACACAATGTACTAACCTCAAAACAATTTCGTTTTATACAACGTGTATATTTGAACTTTAAACTATTTTCGCAGAAATTTTTATTGTATTATGAATGATAGCCTTGTAATTATACCAACATATAACGAGAAAGAGAATATTGAACGTATTATCCGTAAGGTAATTAGCCTTGAAAAAGCGTTTAATATATTGGTAGTTGAAGATAACAGTCCCGATGGTACAGCTGATATTGTTAAAAGATTGATGGTTGAATTTTCTGATAGGCTGTTTATTATGGAAAGAAAAGGAAAGCTTGGGCTTGGAACAGCATACATTGCTGGTTTTCAATGGGGTCTTGATCATGAGTATGATTATATTTTTGAGATGGATGCCGACTTTTCGCACAATCCGGAGGATTTGATAAAGTTGTATAATGCTACTGCAAATGAAGGTGCTGATGTGGCAATTGGGTCGCGTTATATTAAAGGTGTAAATGTTGTAAATTGGCCAATGGGAAGAGTATTAATGTCGTACTATGCTTCAATGTACGTGCGTATTGTTACCGGACTTAAAATAATGGATACTACAGCCGGGTTTATGTGCTGGACAAGGGCAGTCCTTGAAACGATTGATATGGATAGTATTAAGTTTGTGGGATATGCATTTCAAATAGAAATGAAATATACAGCTTGTAAACTTGGATTTAAGGTTGTTGAAGTGCCCATTATTTTTACCGATCGTACTGAGGGCACATCAAAAATGAACAAAAGTATTTTTAAGGAAGCAATATTTGGAATACTTGATTTGAGATTTAGGAATATTGTGGGTAAGATTAAACCTATTAAAACATTCTAATTAGTGGATTTAAGAAAACATCAATAACTTCGTTACGCTTGTGTTTAAAATCAATCATTTACAAAAGTAAACTCCTGATTTTAAACACTTCACAAGCCTAATTCTTGACGTTTTCTTAAATCCACCTTTATTATTAATGGATTTTTATAAAGGCATTAATTTGTGGCGAATAGAAAAATATTCTTATCGACAAACTGGAAATCTAGTATTTCAGATTATTAAACATTAATTTTTTTATTTAATGTAATTTTACAGAAATCTGTAATAATATGATTATGAATAGTAATAAGAAAGTTATTTCCGGGGCAACAATAGTTAATGAAGGCTCATCATTTATTGGTGATGTTTTTATTATTGATAATGTTATTGAGAAAATTGTTGAAGGCATTGCTTCTGACCACATGGATTATGAAGTAATTGATGCCAAAGGTTTATACTTGCTACCTGGTGTAATTGACGATCAGGTACATTTTCGTGATCCCGGTCTTACATATAAAGGTGATACTTATACTGAGAGTAAAGCCGCGGTTGCAGGAGGTGTTACAAGTTTTATGGATATGCCAAATACAATTCCAAACTGCTTAACACAAGATTTGTTAGAAGAAAAGTATCAACATGCTGCAAATGCCTCATTGGCTAACTATAGCTACTATATGGGAGCCTCAAATGATAATCTTGCAGAAATCATTAAAACCGATCCCAAGAAAGTTTGTGGAATAAAGGTCTTTATGGGTTCGTCAACCGGTAATATGCTGGTTGATAATGAAGAGTCGTTGGCAGGCATATTTTCTTCAGCGCCTACTTTAGTTGCTGTTCATTGTGAAGATGAAGAAACAATTATCAGGAATAATGCTTATTATTTTGAAAAATATGGCGATGATGCACCTACAAGTATTCATCCAAAGATAAGATCGGTTGAGGCATGTTATTTATCATCTGCGAAAGCAGTAACACTGGCAAAAAAACATGGAACCAGGTTGCATATCCTTCATCTCACAACCGAAAAGGAAATGAGCCTCTTTGATAATGACCTTCCTTTGGAAGATAAAAAAATTACAGCCGAGGTTTGTATCCATCATCTTTGGTTTTCGGATGAAGACTATGACAGGAAGGGCAATTTTATTAAGTGGAATCCTTCCATAAAATCATCTAAAGACAAGGATGCGTTGTTAGAAGCTGTATTAAGTAATAAAATAGATGTGGTTGCTACCGATCATGCACCTCACACGCTTGAAGAAAAAGAGAGGCTTTATTTTAATGCTCCTTCGGGCGGACCAATGGTGCAACATTCGTTATCAGCTATGTTAGAGCTTTATCATAATGGTAGATTTACTCTTGAGAAGGTTGTTGAAAAAATGTGTCATAACCCGGCCATTTTGTTCAATATTAATAAACGTGGATTTATAAGAGAAGGCTATATGGCCGACCTTGTATTGATTGATTTAAACAATAGTTGGGAAGTAAATAAGGATAATATTCTATACAAATGTGCCTGGTCTCCAATGGAAGGGGAAATTTTTAAGTCAAAAGTTATTTCCACTTTTGTGAATGGCAACAGGGTTTATAATAATGGTGTATTTATTGAAGATGTTAAAGGAAAAAGATTAATGTTTAACAGGTAAATTTTGAACAGATGAACAAAGTAGTTTTTATATTTATTTCCATTACTATTGGAATATTTTTTACAGCTTGTGATAACAATAGTATTATTAAAAGTGCAGTAGTTAAAGAAGTTATAAATCATTATCCTAGTGGTGCTCCTCAAATTGAAAGAGATTTTAAGGTTGTAGATGAAAAAAAAGCAGCTATTTATGAGAGAGAATATTATGAGGATGGAAAAGTGCTGAAAGAAGGGCCTTTAAATAGTGATGTTAAACGAAATGGTCTTTGGAAATCATACTATCGTGATGGTATACTTTGGAGTGAAGGTGATTTTGTTAACGGTATTCGTGAAGGAAAAACAGCAACTTATTTTGCCAATGGTCAAAAATACTATGAAGGGCAATATTCAAAAGCTAAAAATCCGGAATTTGGAAATTTTGGAATGAACAAGGTGATCTTGTTAATGAAATAGATTACGATAAAAGGAATAAAGCCAAAATCACCGATGATTAATCAGTAACAGTTTTT
>FUWD013231798.1_pt1 | contig 13259 bp, 14 predicted proteins | sample 1063281 | NCBI WGS metagenome assembly FUWD01 (sample SAMEA79048168, study PRJEB19326) | metagenome | biome: marine
TGGTTTTTTTATCTTCTTATAATATTGTAATGTCTATATACATTTCCAAAGGGCATGATAGTAACATTGTCTTTTTTTTGTTTTCGTCGAATATCCCTTTTGTTTAACAAGTCGATATTAAAAACATCTTTTGCGTATTTGTAAGCATTCTCAATCTGCTTTTTACGAATCAGTTCTTGGTTCTTGATTTTGAGTTGTTGTGTTGTCAATAAATCAACCCCTTGTTGTAAAAGTTGAAGTGCTAATTGGTATCCCGTTTTGACATTAAAAAATTGATTAATTTTGCGTTTGGCGGTTTGAGTGGTCGGGTCTTTAATGATTCGTTGGCTCATTATACTATTAAGTAATATTTTATTTTTAAGCCCTTTTTTTAATTAAATTAACATTATGTAAAAAATCTCCTAAAGAAAAATCTCCTAAAGAAAAAGGGATGGGTCAAATTGGTTCATTTTCATAAAAGATGTTTTTATTGTTTTCCATCGTTGAGCTTTTGTCGCATATAATAGATTACGTTGTCGTTGGAGTTCTGGATTTGCTTCACGCCATTTTTTTACATATTCGTAGTTTTTAGGGTGAGTCATTGTATATATATATATGTAATATTTAAATTGTTTTTTCTATGTAAGAATTAAAAATTTAATATAAACCTATTATATAATGAGAAAGATAAAAGGAAGTGGTCTTAAAGCAAATACTTTAAAGTCCATGATAAAATCCACATATGACAGAAGTGAAGTGGAAGGTTGGAACAAGGTCATGGATACGCCTGAAGTCACTGGATTCAAGCATCCAAGTGGTCAAGTAGTCGTTGCCCTTCGTGGAACAGAAGGCACTGCTAAAGATTGGTCTAATAATGCAGTTTATGGTTTAGGCGGAGAGTTGGCATATAAGCAAACACCAAGATACAAACGAGCAAAAGAACGAGTCGCTCAATTAGAAAAAGAATACAATCCTGAAGACATGACGCTGATAGGTCACAGTCAAGGCGGCTTATTAGCCGAAATTGTTCCTTCTAAAGCGAGAGAGCGGATTACATTAAATAAGGCAACTCGTCCTCAAGATTTTCTATTTAGACGAAGAAAAAAGAACCAATATGATATAAGGAGTAGATTTGATCCAGTATCTTTTTTTCCATTACAGAAAAGTAATTATACGATTGACGGAGTTGATTTGAACCCTTTGAAAGCCCATAGTCCAGAAATTTTAGAAGGGGAGAAAATATATGGCGACAAAAAATACGGCAATGGATTACGACACGCAAAACGAGCAGGTGGTATAACGGTTCGTTCTTTCCCAGAACGGCCTGAAAATAAATTCATAGAAGAAGCGAAACCTATGTTCTAGTGTATATAATCATATCCGTCCCACAATAAAATAATACTCAACATGTTAGGACTAAATGGATTTTGACTCCAATTTCCTTTTATATTACTTGCTCGTTTTAGATAATTTTTTCTTCGTTTTTTATCTTTATGCTTGGTATAATCCTCGTGAATGATACTTCCAAAATGTATTTTCTTACCTTGTTCATTGAATACCATGTATTTCTTGTTTTTAGAAGACGATAAATACAAATCAACATCATCTCCATAATATTTTTCCAATTGTTTTAAAACCATTTTTGGATTACTGACTTCACAGATTTTTTCCATATATAATGGTTCTATATTTTTTTATATTACTCTATTATATATGAGTATTTACAATCCTCCAAGTAAAACACAAAGTGTATTTAACCCTTCCAATTTTGGAGGTTTAGGAACAGGCGGACAAATAACAACAGATTATTTAGATGCTAACTACATACAATATCCAGTATCTCAAGGTAATGCTACATTAGTAGGAACAAGTGTTTTAGGTGATATTACACAACAAGGTGATTTTTATACAACAGGTGATTTATTAGTAAATGATGTAAATATAATCACAGAAATAGATGCTAAGCAAACAGCAACAACCAATACAATTATTGTTAATGTTGGAGATAATCTCAAAGATACTATAAATAATATGGGTGTAAATGATACAATAAAAGTAAGCGGTGGAACTTTTACAGACAATATAAGCATATCAACCAATAGTGGAACACGAACACAAGGCAATGTCGTTGGAGAAAAAAATAAAACTATTCTTAGCGGAAATCTAACCATAAGGAGTGGTGTATTATTTTCTTTGACAAATTTTAAAATAACTGGTAATACATATGTCAATAATAATACAATATTTCTACCATTTGAATCAATAAATCAAAGTTTTACGAATTGTGAGTTTAAAATGATTGAACTAAGAGGCGGAAACCAAACCTTGACTTTTACGGATTGTAAAATTAATAATAGTTTTCGTTCATTAAACGCCCGTATATCAGGAATTATTAATTTTATTAGATGTGATTTTACTGGTTCTTCATTCAATCTATTACATCCAGAAAACAAAAACGCAATCGTTATGACGGATTGTATTGGTCTTCCAGATGATGTTGCTCTTGATACACAAAATTACACAGTGAAAGGTATAACTGGATATACAACAAAAATAGGAGCATTTTTAAGTCATTCCTATACAGCAAATGAAACCCCTACTTTAACCAATGAATTGACTTCAAAATCTTATGTGGATAGTCAAGTTGGAACAAAACAAAATACTATAAATGATGATGATTTGACTATCGCTCAAACGGCAGAATTACAGACAGCATTAAATGATAAACAAGACACGATAGAAGATGGAGATTTAACCATAGCATTTACAGACGGACTACAATCAGCATTAAACGATAAACAACCAACGATTGAAGATGGTGATTTAACCATAGCAAACACAAATGGATTACAATCAGCATTAAATGATAAACAAGACACGATAGAAGACGGAGATTTAACTATAGCAAAAACATCAGGATTACAGACGGCATTAGATAATAAGCAAGATGAAATAACAACAGACGCAGAATTAACCTTAAACTCAATCACAACTACAGATTTAGTGGTAAATGAGAGTTTGAATATTGATAATGTAATTACTTATGAAAAATATAAGCAATTCAATAGTATCGTCATAAGAAAACAAGATGAAACAGATTTTGAAACAATTAATTTGAATGAAATACAATGTTGGGTGGGTGGTGTAAATATTATGGTATTAGATACAAATACACTAACGAGTTATTTTGCTAATTGGACGGAAAAAGACACTCCTCTTGGTGCCCAGCGAGCAACAAATAATATGTATAATAATATCATTGAGATTGATCCCGATTTTGGAACTCATAGTGGTGGTTCTTCTACAAATGCTCTTATCATTAAAGATATTCCGCCGACGTTTATAAACGATATTCAGGCAGTTGTTTTATATAATAGATCCAATTCGTCACAAAGAGCACAAGGACTTATCATTGAACTTTATAATACGGATGACGACCCATCTTTAATTGAACCATTATCAACCACAAATCCTATAAGCACAACAAGAATCATATATAGATTTGACTTTCCAGCAATAGATACATATCCAGCAGGTGATTTCACAGATAGTAATTATATCACAAATATCATAAGTGAGACAAGTGCCGAAACAGAACACGCTATTATAAACGACATTGATACTTATATTAATATTAGCGGTAATGCTTCTATTACAGGTGATTTAGTAGTAGGCACAACCAATATCATTTCTGAAATAGGAACAAAACAAGATGAAATAACAACAACAACTGATTTAACAAGTAATTCCATCACAACTATAGGAAGTGGAACAATAGGTGGAAATCTAACCATTACAGGAAAATTAACGAACCTAAATCAACCTGCTTTTAAAGCGGTTTCAGGGATATCATCTCAAGTTCCAGCAGGAACTCCTATAAAGTATAATACTGAAATTATAGATAACGATAATGCTCATATTACAAGCACAGGTGAATATACAATTAGAAAAGCAGGGAATTGGTTTTTTTATTATAGTTTCCAAAGTAATGGTGTAGCATTTAATGTTCAACTACAACAAAATGGGGTCATTAGAGACCAAGTCAGCACAGACACAACACCAACTATAAATACAGATTTAGGTTGTAAAGGAATGGCAATTATTCCTTGTGTTGTGAATGATGTGATAAGAGTTTTTGTTTTTTCAGGGTCTGTTAGAGTTGAAAATGCTGACGAATATCATTCTTTTGGTGGGTATTTGATTGGATAATTCTCTACAATAATTTCTTTACTTTATATATGGAAAAGGTCTCACTTCCAATGATAATTAATGATTTACGCTCTCGTCGTGATTGCCTTTCGTTGGCACATGAAAATCTGAAAACAAAAAGTGATAATTGGAACAGAATATAAGATAAAACTGGAAAATGCCTCATAATTAATAATATCTCTACATAATATAAATGAACTGGTCACACTCCGTAGATAGTTTGCTGGATAAAATAAGATTGAATGCGGTGTATCTTACCAATAGGCATATCAACAATCATTTATATTATAAGAATTGTAGTGTTTGGTTTGAACTTCCAACTATTGTTTTAAGTGTATTTAGCGGTTCGTTTAGTGTAGGTGCTGACCCGTTCGCAGACCAAGAACTTATTAGCATTGTGAGTTGTTCTATTTCCATGTTGATTACCATTTTGACATCTATCAAACTTTACATGAAAATTCAAGAAAATTCTACGCAAGAGCAAGAACTTGCAGTATCTTTTAAAACATTAGCTTTAGATATTTTTAAAACTTTATCCTTACCAGAAGAAGATAGAGGAATTGACGGATTGGTATATTTAAATAAAACTTATGGCAAATATGTTAATTTAGTAGAAAATTCACAAATATTAAACAAGTTCAACAAAAAAGACCAGTTGCTTGTCATTGACCCTAAGTTACTCGTAAGTAGTTCCAACAACTCACTAACAGACGAAGAAGAATCACAAAACAAACCAACACATATTTCCAGTTTAGATAGGATACTATAAATTATAATGTTAATATAATATAAGATGCCTAAAAAAAAAGATGCCGTGAGTAAAAATGGAATGGTAGATTATTACAAAGTCATGCCTCGTAAATTCTTACTACAAAGTCATAATCCGAAATTCAAAGACCATAAATTGAACTTACCTTTTAGAATGCTTATTATTGGAGGGAGCGGAGCAGGTAAAACACAGACCTTAATGAATTTAATCCGTATTATGAATGGAACGTTTAACAACATACACATTATTACCAAAAACAAAGATGAACCGCTTTACAATTACCTTGAAAGCAAAGTAGATAATGGTTTAACCATAACTGAAGGCATTGACTCCGCTCCAGATTTAGATGAATTTGATAAGAAGGAACAAACGCTAATAGTTATGGACGATTTAGTATTGGAAAAAAACCAAAAGCAATTGGAACAATATTTCATACGAGCAAGGAAACTAAATTGCAGTTTGGTGTATTTGTCTCAATCCTATTTTAGTGTGCCGAAAATGATAAGAATGAATTTAAATTACCTCATTATCAAACGATTGAATACATTACAAGATTTATTTCGTATGTTGCGTGAGTATTCTTTAGGCGTATCTAAGGAAGTATTGGTGGATTTGTATCAACATTCTATTCAAGACAACAAACAAGATTTTCTATTGGTAGATTTAGACAGCGAACCAAAAGACCGATTTAGGTTTAACTTTTTAGATGTATATGACTTAAAAGACTAAAAACCTAAAGGCTTTGCCCTTTAAAACCCGACGAAGGGGGGCGGAACCCCCTAATTTACGCAGAATTAACGCAGAATTAATTATATTAAATCCTAATATTTTTTTCTTTGGTTATATTATAATGTTTGTAGGTAATTTTACGAGTGTAGCAGACGAAAGAGCAAAGAAAAAAAACCAAAAGGATGTGTTAAAACTGATGATTCAAAACGAAGCAATGAAAGAGCGAAAAGTAAAAGATTATCAAAATCCATACAATCCGCCTGAAGTTCCTCCACAATATAAATCACGAGCAGAGCGACGAGGAGATACCGCAAAACAAGAACAAGAAGCGATTACCAATTTACAGAGTTTGTTTGACTTTGATGTAAGAGGTATAAACCAAATCATGAGCGAAATACGCAAAGTAAGAAACGAAGATGGTCTTATCATTTTCAATGCCTTGTTTCCACAAATCCGTAATCGTATAGTGAATCAAACAAATCCTAATTTATTGACTCCAGAGTTCGTGAGTGACATCATTCGTGAATTTATTATTAGAGCAGAAGATACAAATCCATTGACAAGAGTGGAAGGTGATATTGTTAGTAACGCTTTTGATGATTTAGAATTAGAATACAATGTAGATATCATAAGTGATTTAGTGGAAAAATCTATAGAATTAGGTATGATTGTGGATAATTTAACAGATTTGAAAGGTTTAATGTATCAAATGGACTCTACGATAAAAGACATGAAATCCAATGTTTCTTTAACTTCAATGGATATTGACGAATTATCCAAACGCATATTAAAACTTTATAAAAAATTAGGTGTGCCTTCTTTAGGACAACTCCGTAAGTTAGAAACTTCTAAAAATGTAGAAAGAGATATTGAAAGAATCAATGACAAAGTAAATCCGGATGCTCAAGCATTTGAGAGCGTAAGAGTATCTATTATCAAAGACATACGAGAAGGTGATGTAGAACAACGATTGAAACAAGCAGAATCAACTAAATTAAGTTCTAACGCTTCCATTCAAGACATAATAGCAAACAGCGTGGGAGAATATAGAAAACAAGAGCAAATGGCAGAGCAAATGGCAGAGCAAATGGCAGAGGTAGAACAAATGGCAGAAGACGAACCTTTAGAAGAAGGCGAAGAATCACTAACTCAAGAAATAATGTCTTTAAACGCAGGTGACATAGCAGACATAGCAACTATATTAACAGATGGAGTTGTATATAGAACCAACGATGGACCAAAACAATTAAACGGAGATAAAATTAGAAAACTATTTGTAAAACAATTAAGAGAATTGTTGAGAGACAATGGTGATTTTGAAGATGCTTTCAACGATAAATTTAGAAGTATTTCACAAAAAGATGCTAAATTAAACACATTATCCACAGGTAAAGAACCGCTTATGGAAACCGCAACGGATGTGTTGGACAAATACGTTCAAGCAAAACAAGAAAGTGGATTGGATAAAACGATTAATTTATCGAGATATAGTCAAACCAAAATAGGTGATGATTTTATTCCAGCATTTAATTATCCAGAAGTAATGAAACGAGGGTTTGGTATGAAGAATAGACAACATAATGAGGAATTAGAAGCACAAGCACAATTAAATTCCATGCCTCGTGTTGCTTTTCAAGTGAAGAAAAAAGGCAGACCAGCAGTGAAAATTGGTAAAGGGATTGATGTTGCGATTCCACAAGATACTTATAAAACATTTGGAAAACATTTGATTCATTATCCTTCTTTAAGAGATGATTTCAAATTATCTATAAAATACCCTTCTCGTTCTAAGAATGTGGGCAAAGTGAAAGTGGTTTCACCAGAATATCGTGAATTACTTATGGATATGTTGGAACGAGGAGTTCTAAGTGATAGAATGTATGACAAATTAGTAAATGAAGAAAAAGAACACTTCAATCAAGCCGTAAAAGCAAGTGGGCTTATGGAAACGATTAAATTGAAACCAATACACGAAGACAAAAAAGATTTAGTAGAACGGTTCAAAGTATTGCGAGGCCAATTTATTGCTGGTAACAACGCACCTACACTAATTAAAGAATTACGTTCTGTGATTTTACATTTCATGGAAAAGGGACAAATCCAAAAACAAGACGGTTATGATCTATTGAAAGAATTGTCTGCTGTTGAAAAATAATTTCTATCAATATAATATAATGGGAAAAACAATTATATTAAATACTTCTAATATAGTGGAAAATTCAAACAACACTAAACTTGTATATAACTTTCCAAGCGGAGGATTCACATTTAAAAACGATATGATTGCTCTACTATCTTTGTATCAATACTTTAGCATTTTCAATATTACAAGTGATTATGGTAACAATAGTTTTAGTTATACATGGTTTGATGGATTGGAATATTCAATCACGATTCCAGATGGTTATTATGAAATTAGCGATTTAAATTCATACTTCCAATCCGTCATGATTGCCAACACACATTATATGACGAATTCTGCGGGGCAATTCATTTACTTTTTAGAATTTATAGTCAATACTTCAAGGTATGCAGTTCAAATAAATTCGTATCCTTTAGACGCTACTATACAATCAACCAATGGTTATATATTACCAAGTGGGGCATCGTGGTCTGTCCCTACTACTTCCACTTTATCACAATTCAATATCAACACATCAGGTTTTGGTGAAGTTCTAGGGTATGAAATTGGTTCGTATCCTTCTAATCAAACTGGTTCAACCACTGCCAGTTTTTTAAGTAGTGTTGCTCCACAAATAACTCCATATAGTTCCATATTAGTGTCTTGTAATTTAGTCAATAATAGAGCGGTTATTCCATCTAATATTTTAAGTAGTTATACTCCTTTAGGAACAAGCATTGGTGGTTTATTTAAATTTGAACCAAACTATTTACAATTTGCGGATGTGGAAGACGGACAATATACTCAATTTGTTTTGGAGTTTAGAGACCAATTAAGTCGTCCAATTATCATACGAGACCCTAATATGTTGATGACTTTATACACAGAAACGAAACATACGAGACCCTAATGAAGAAACGAAAAATAAAAATATCTAATATATATATATGCCGGGTTGTTATCATTCCAAACGAAAAGGATGTCGTGGAGTCATGATTAAAAAAGGTAAAAGCGGTTGTGGAATCAAACGAATGTTTAGAGATGGACTCGCTGGTTTAGGAAAGAATGCTGAAAAAGTGAAAGACGATGTTGCTCCAAGAATGAAAAAAGCAACCGAAGCATTTAAGAAATTTGATGGATTACAAATAGATACTTCAAAAGGAAAACCTAAAAAATATATTTCGTTGAATTTTTAAGTTTGTATTAATTTTTTTTCTGTGGATATACTATAATGGATAATTTGGTTTTTGAAGAGAGTATTACAACTGAAACCGACCAAAGTGAATTTACAGAAAAAAAATGGGTGTATGTCAATGACAACAACGCACAGAATTATTCGTCTCAAGTGGTGATTGATTCTACGCCACTATCCAATGCTGGTGGTTATGTGAATTGGAGTGAAGGATACATTCTTATGCCTTTAGTGGTGGAAGCAACTGCTACTGCTGGTTTAGACGATGCTGATTCGCATAACATGATGGGATTTAAAAATGGTTACTGGAACATGATTAACTCAATGAGTGTTGAATTTAATAATCAAACTATCATCCAACAAACCCCTTTTTTGAATGTATTCCGTTCTTTCAAAGCACACACTTCGTTTAGCGAAAGCGACGTCATCAATCACGGAAATGAATTAGGTTATGCTCTTGACACTCCTTCTTCATGGGGTTATACACAAGCGGATAATTTGAGTGGTCGTGGTATTTACAACAACGAATATGCTCCTGCTACTTCTGGTCATGCTTTGACATCAAACTGGGATTTAGGTTCTCATAACGAGGGATTGCGGAAACGCATGGAAAACACCAATAAATTTACCAGTGGTAAAGGTAAGAGTGCTGTTATTGCGGAAGCGACTCGTGGGTTGCTTTACCAATCACGATGTGTTTCTAAAAGTGCTACTTCCGTCGTTTGGGAAGTGTATGCCAAACTTCGTCTAAAAGATTTAACGGATTATTTTGAAAAATGCCCTCTACTTAAAGGTTCTACTATGCGGTTTCTCATCAATACCAATCAAGCGGAAGTTTCCTTTACGCCAACTGCTACAAATCTTCCTGCCGTTCAAGCATCTGTATTGAGTGGTAATACTTGCCCTATTATGCTTACTTCGCAAAAACCAACCACCGCAACACAAAGTGGAGGTAAAACTTCTTTAGGAACAAATGCTGTTAAACTTTCCGTAGATATTGTAAAATCTCGTCAAAATGGTCATCAAACGTCTTTGACCTCGTGCCGTCTATATGCTCCTCTTTATAAATTTAATCCTTTAGCAGAACAACGCTATTTATCTCTTGCTCCTACCAAGCGTGTAGAATATGAAGATGTATTCCAATACCAATTTAACGGTGTCAATGCTGGAGATACCTTCAATTTCTTGGTTTCAAATGGTATTTCGGATATCCAAAGTGTATTGGTTGTTCCTTTCCTTTCTTCGTCTGCGAATAATAATATGAATCCGTTTTTATCTCCTTATGGAACGGCTGGAGCGACGCCTGATCCTGTGCCACTTCAGCAATTTAATATTCTACTTTCAGGTGTCAATCTTTTCCTTGAAAATGAAGAATACGATTTTCAAGCGTTTTCTCATCAACTTGCTTCTTCTAATCAATTGAATGGTGGTCTCACTACTGGTTTAGGAAGTGGTCTAATTGGTAAATTTGAATTTGAAAACCTTTACCGCTACTACTATGGTAACGCATCTCGTTCTCTACCAAGTGAAGAGGGTGTATCAAAGTCTGTCCAAATTGTAGGCAAGAATGCGTCAGCTCAGCAAATTTCCCTTATGTGCTTTGTTGTTTTTCGGCGGAGCATGACGGTCGACATTCAGACAGGGGCCCGAATTCAATAAGTATTTGAATAAATATTTTATAATTCAATAATATATATGACTACCTATAAACAACGCTTAAATGAAAAATATGGATTGGATAAAGATACGGAACATACTTTAAAAGAATTAAAAGATTTGACTGGAGTTCCTATAAAGATTATGAAAGAAGTGGAAAAACGAGGTAAAGGAGCATACGCAAATAATTTAGGTTCAGTTAGATTAAATGATTTTAGTAAAAACGACGATTTACGAAAAGGAGCATCTAAACGATTATCTATGGAACAATGGAGCAAGGCAAGAATTTACGCATTTTTATTTAAGAGTATATTCCAAAATATGCGGTATAAAAAACATGATATGGATTTATTTGAAGAATTAAAGAAAAAGAAGATTATATAACTTTAGCAAAATAGTAAATCATTATTGTGAGAATATTTAACCAAACATCTATGTATTTTTCATCTATTTCTTGTGAAGAATAAAACATATTAACCAATACTACATAAAAATCGTAATCGTTCATTTATATAGTATATCAACATTTTTTTTCTTTTGATATGTATATATGGAACAAATTCAATTGAGTATTTCACCTGCGCAAATGACAAAAATACGAAAAGGAATGCCTATTCAAATTAGTCATGGTTCAATGGGTAATGGAGATGTAGTGGTTTCTCTACATCCAGAAAACGCAAAGAAAATGATGTCCGCTTTTAAGCGTGGCAAAGGATTACGGATTCAAATGGACGAAGATGAAGTTCGTGCTTCAGGATTACTTGGTAGTTTGAAGAAATTAGGGAAAAAGGTAGAAAAAGGAGTGGTTGATGTAGGAAACAAAGTAGCAAAACCAACAAAAAAAATAATATCTAAAATACCAAAACCTATTCGAGATGTGTTACAAGATGAGGCACAGGGATTAATCGATACAACAGGAACTACTTTAGGAATGATGGTAGGTCAAGCAACTGGAGATGAAGAATTAGGTGACATGATTAATCAAGGAATTAGCGACACAGGTAATGAATTCCTTTCAGGACAACGTCTTTCTTTAGGCAGTAAAATTTTGCCTATTGCGAAAAAAAGTGTAAATGTTGTTGTGGATAATATTGAAGACCCGCAATACAGAGCAGTAGCAAAACAAATCGTGAAAAAATCAGGTGCTGGATTATATGGCAAAGCAGGTTCTGGACTTACTGGACGTGGTTTAAGCGGTTCTGGATTATCTGGTTCAGGAATGCGAAACAGACGACCTATGCCTAACTTTGATGAGGAAGGTATGGGAAAAATGAGAATTTTACCAGAACGAGGTCGTAATGTTATACAACCATATCCTCCTCGTCGTATGCCACGATTTGAAAAAGGGTCTCAAGAAGCAAAAGATTTTATGGCATCTATTCGTAATAACAAACAAGGTAGTGGATTTTTTTCAAATATTGGAAAACAAATAAAAAAAGGAGCAAAGGAAACAGGAAGAGATTTTCAAAGAGGAGCAAAAGTAGGAAAAAAAGCTCTATTTGGGAAACGAATTGGAGATGAAGCAGCGTTTGTATTACCTATTGCTGGAACGGTTATGGGTGGGGCTGCGGGTTCTTTCGTAGGCGGCCCTTTTGGTAGTGCTTTAGGAGGTGCTGCGGGGGGTGCTGGTGGTAAGGCATTAGCAGACCAGATTAACAAAAGAGGTTACGGAATGAAAGGCGGAAAAGGACGAAGAAATTCTATGGTAAGACCCGCGAGTGATATGCCTACCTTTAGTCCATATGCTACCTTGTATTCCGCACAAAATCATCCATTTACTCCACGTAGTAGTTTCCAGAATGGTGGAACGGGCGAACGCATCATGTAAAATAAATATGTATATAAAGTATATGAGTTTAACCAATTTTGATTTACATCGTTTGTGTAAAAGAATGGACTTACCAATAGTGGGTGTATTTAGTAAAGACGAACTAGAACCTATACCTCATCAAATAGGAACATATTACATTAATATGAGCGATGCTAAAGAAGCAGGCACTCATTTTGTTTGTTTCAAAATCGTTTGCGATGAAGATAGAGATAATTATAAAGGTAAGAAAAATAAAGAGAAAGTATGCGAAGCAATCTACTTTGATAGTTTTGGAATTGACATGCCTATTGAAGTAGAGAATTATTTAAAAAACTTTAGACCAATTGCGTATAGTAACAGACACATTCAAAATATCCATAGTGATGTGTGTGGATGGTATTGTTTGCTATTTGATTATGCTTTAGAATGGAAGCAAATGGACGACTCTTATGTAGAAGATTACGAACGCTTTCTTACCAATTGGAGTGACAATACCATAACCAATACCAAATTATTGAAAAGTATTTTTAAGGATATACCATAAAATTAAATAACTAAGAAGATATCATTTTTAGTTATTTAATTAGGGCTACTGGATTTTTGATTTAGTTTTTTGTTAGTTTTTTGATTTAGTTTGTTGTGGATTCTTTGGAAATTTGGGTGATTTTTTTTGTGGATTTTTCGGAAATTTGGGCGATTTTTTTGTGCGATTTTTTCGGAAATTTGGGCGATTTTTTTTGTGCGATTTTTGCGAAATTTTCGGAAAATTTGTGGATTTTTCGGAAATTTTGTG
>FUWD013023506.1_pt1 | contig 13258 bp, 16 predicted proteins | sample 1063281 | NCBI WGS metagenome assembly FUWD01 (sample SAMEA79048168, study PRJEB19326) | metagenome | biome: marine
CGTTTAAGCTTACTGTTTCTAATTTCTTAGAAGCCTCAATCCCTGTGTCTTGTTTTAATTTAGACTCGTATTCGTCATAATACAAAGCGCCATCAATCTATGTTGTTCTTAGTGGCCAATTTTACATTTCTCGCTTCTAAATTATCGGCAAGTGCATTTAATTCTGCTGTGGTTTTATGCCTACTTATAGCAATATCGGTAAGCATTGTTTCCCAAATAGATTTTAGAAAAGATGTGATTTGCTCACGATTGGCCACACTCATTTTATTTTCTAAAAATGGTTCTACAGCACTTTTATATTTGCCATGACGGATCACTTCCATTTTAATGCCGTACTTTTCTTGAAAATCTTTATAATATAAAATTTCGGCTGATAATCCTTTAAAATCGATATTGCCAATGGGGTTTATAAAGACAGAATCGGCAACAGAACTGATGTAATAATTTTTTTGAGAATACCCATCGGCGTAAGCCTTAATAAACTTACCAGAAGTTTTAAAATCTATCAATTTATTGCGTATGGCCAACATTTGTGCAAACCCAGCACTAACGCCTTTAGATTCTATACTAATGCCCTTAATATTGTCATCGGTTTTTGCATTATCTAAAGCAATAAGTACTTTGTTTAGGCTTAAAATTTTGTTGTTATCCATGCTAAAAGCATCGGCAAAAGGATCTGAAACACTATAGAAATCACGCATTTCGTTCTCTAAATTAATGACTAAAACTGAATTTGTATTTACGATGACTTTTGCATCATCGCCAAAAGCGGAACCCACAGCGCCAGCAATAAAAACAAAGATGATGCTCATTAAAAAAAAGGCGATAATAACACCCAAAATCGTTGATATAATATTTTTAAAAAAATTCATAAAAAAGGTAATAATGTTTATAAGTTACGCTGTAAAGATAAAGTTTTATGCGATAGTTTTAGTTATTTTGTATTTCTTAAATGAAAACGCAAAGAACCGCATATTTATCATTGGGCAGCAATCAAGGAGACTGTCTGCAAAACCTACAAAAATCAGTAGATTTAATAGCTATTAGTGTAGGTTCTGTTATCAATATTTCATCGGTTTATAAGACGGCCTCTTGGGGTTTTAAAGGAAGTGACTTCTTAAATATTTGTCTGCAATTATCAACCTGTTTACAGGCAGAAAATTTATTAGAAAAACTCCTTGATATTGAACAAAAAATAGGTAGAATTAGATCTGACTCTAAAGCTTATCAATCGCGATTAATTGACATTGATATTTACTTTTTGAGGATGATATCATCAAATCAAAAAAACTTGTTGTGCCACATAAAGATATGCTAAGCCGTAAATTTGTGATGATTCCACTAGCCGAAATCGCTCCTAATTTGACACATCCCATTACTAAAAAAACAATTTTAATAGAATTACAACAAGGTGGTTGCAAAGACAATTTGGCCATTGAAAAAATTGAAGAAACCATAAAGCGTCCTGTATCTCTAGTAGAAAAATACAATTACATTGCCATTGAAGGGAATATTGGCGCAGGTAAAACCTCTTTGGTTAATTTAATGTCAGACGATTTTAATGCAAAAACTGTTTTAGAACGCTTTGCCGACAATCCGTTTTTACCAAAATTTTATAAAGACAAAGACCGTTATGCTTTTCCGCTTGAAATGAGTTTTTTGGCAGACCGTTACCAACAATTGTCAGATGATTTAGCGCAATTTGATTTGTTTAAAAACTTTATAGTTTCTGATTATTACATTTTTAAATCCCTAATTTTTGCACAGGTTACTCTAGCACCCGAAGAATATAATTTATACCGCCGCATGTTTGATTTGATGTATAAAGAAATTACCAAACCAGATTTGTATGTGTACCTCTACCAAAACACCGATAGGTTGCTAGAAAATATTAAAAAGCGCGGGCGTGATTATGAGCAAGATATTACCGCCAATTATTTAGATAAAATTCACCAAGGTTACAGTAACTTTATAAAATCTGAACCAAATTTAGAGAGTCTAATTATAGATGTTTCTGAATTAGATTTTGTGAATAACCCTCAAGACTACACACAGATTATTCAAACAATTCAACAATTTACACCCAGCTCTAAAGCCTAATCTTCTTTGCTTTTTAACCCCTGTTTTTCTGCAAAAAAATCACAAAAATCGTGCATGGTGGCGCTCATTTTTTCATCGTTAGTAGCGCGTTGAAAAGTGTCTGCTAAAGATTTTAAAGTTTGGTAAAAAAACACCTTCATATCGTGTACTGGCATCTCTTTTGTCCACAAATCCATCTTTAAAGTCTCTCTATTTTTACTATCCCAAACCGATAGTAAAATAGCATTGGTTTCAGCGTCAATAATTTTATTATCTTCTGCCGTCCATAATATTTTTTCTGGAATTTGATTTTCGTCTAAACTTACGTTGAATTCTATTTTTGAAGTCGTAACTGCCATTAGTTTCTTGGTTTATATTTTGAATTTTTAAAGAGTATTTCGTTTGGTGTTTGAAGCATTTTTATAAGGGGCATATTGTGCTTATTCATATAAGATTCTACAATTTTATACCCTATAAATACACCTATACGTCCTGGTGTGTCTTTATCGTTTTCTAGATAAAACTTAGAAAAAGGCGCATCAATTAAAAAACGTTTTAGTAAGTTTTTATCAGTATCAAATATCATGTTATTTTCTACAAAATATTTCCACACAAATTCTTGATTTGCCTGTGCCCAATTGAGTTGCATTTTAGAATAACCTAATAAAAGACTGTCAGCCGCATTTGGTAAAAAAGCCTTGCTTGTGTACATTAATTTACCTTGTTGGATACACTGACTTATAAATGTTCTTGATGTCTGTTTAGGCAAACTTTTTAAGGCAATAGCTTTGGCCACATCTACTTTTAAATGAGCCTTTGTATAACTAGATTTAATATATTTTGGAAAATTTTGATAAACCGAATGATTTTCTCCCAAATACATATCTAAAGAAATCAACAATAAACTATCAGCAAAAATCACCTTGTTGTTATAATCTACATCCGAAATTAAAGTCACAACTTTTGGTGCTTTAAATTTTGGATAATAATATTTTACATGTTTAAATAATTGTGTGAGCATTTCTGTCTCCGCAAAAAAATCAGGAAATATTTTTTGAACTTCTGCAACTAAATATTGTGAATCGGGATTATCAATCTCACGCAACCACACACTATCGGGAGTTGTATTTGGTAACATATAGCCATAATCGGCTTTTATGCGTGCAAAGTCATTTGGTGGCGTGTTGTAAAAAATACTGTCAAACCGTTCTACTTTAAAATTTATAGCGATAGCCGTAGTATCAACAGCCAATTTGTTTTTAGGCGTACAGTTTACAAGTGCCAAAATAGACACCACACTTAAAACAATCTGTTTAAAAAGTCTCATAAAACCATAATTAAATCCCTATTTTTGTAGGGCACAAAACTACTAAAAGTTTCATACATGCCGATAGAAAACATCACAAATCATATAGTTAACTGGTTAAAAGACTACGCCCAACATGCCAATAGCAAAGGTTTTGTAATTGGCGTGTCTGGCGGTATAGATTCTGCGGTAACTTCAACACTTTGCGCCTTAACGGGATTGCCAACTTTGTGTGTAGATATGCCCATTCATCAAGCACAAAATCAGGTAGATCGTGCCCATGCGCACATAAAATGGTTGCAACAAAAATACGATACAGTGCTGTTTGAAAAGGTGGCCTTATCGGATGTGTATGACGGATTAATTAAAGCTTTTCCTGCAATAGAAAACGAAGAAGACAGGCTTATGGCTTTGGTAAACACACGCGCCCGTTTAAGGATGACTTCTTTGTACTATTTTGCCGGATTACACAACTATTTGGTTGCAGGCACGGGTAATAAAGTAGAAGATTTTGGCGTGGGATTTTACACAAAATATGGCGATGGCGGCGTAGATTTGAGTCCGATTGCCGATTTAACCAAAACCGAAGTTTATGCCGTGGCGACCTATTTAGGGATTAACACAGATATTATTAAAGCACCACCAACCGACGGGCTTTGGGGAGATGACCGCACAGACGAAGATCAAATTGGGGCTTCGTACCCAGAACTAGAATGGGCCATGGAAATGGCAGATACGCAAGCAAAATCTACTGATTTTAGTGACCGCCAAAAAGAAGTTTTCGATATTTACACCAGACTTCATAATGCCAATAAACATAAAATGGAACCAATTCCGGTTTGTGTGATTCCGAAGGAATTGAAATAGTTATCTTTAATTTTTTAATTAATAATGAGTAAAAAACAAAATTTATATTTACTTATTGGCATAACTATAATAGGTACAGGTCTTGTATTATCCGCTTTTTATAGACCATATATTTATACTCATAAGATAAATGATTTCGGTTTTGCTGATACAATTGGCAGTTTGGTATCTGTTATCGGATTTTGCTGTGTAGTTTGGTATTCATGGCACTTTTGATTGGAAAGATATTTTAGCTGGAATTATTAGTGGAATTATAACTTATCTAATAAAAATGGTTGTCGAAAATAAATATAAAACTGAACACTGATCCCGATAGCTATCGGGACTGAACACTCTTTTTTAAACTACCCTATTCAGTTTTTCGTAGAGCAATTGTTTTAGGCGCGTATAATTAACCACATTTTCTAAGATTTGTATTTGTGATTCTTCTTGAACCTCCTTTTGAAGGGCTATAATTTTGTGTTCTATTAAAATACGGCGGAGGTTTAAAATGGCGTCAGTTACCAATTTTGATAAAGAATCTTTTTTACTTTTGGGATAAATATGTTTGCGGTGCCAATCGCTTAAAATGTGTTTTTCATCATCCATCAAAACATCGGTAATTTCTTGAGAAACCTCTGCCGATTTATGTGTGACAAAAGCGTCTAAAGAAATACTTTCCTCCTGATTTAATTGGTGAATTATTTCATAATAAATACTTTTAAACAACGGATTTGTAAACTCAATCTCATCTTCTTGCAATTGTAGATAAATTTCTTGCGCTACCGTATTGCTGATAATTTGTTTTTCTATGGCTTGGGTATCATCGGTATTTGTGACATTAATATAATCTACAAACTCCGTTTTTCATTGCCATAAAGCACTAAGATTTTAATAATCTCACGTTCTAAATTATAAAGCGTGTCTATTTTAGAGATCGGTTCTTTTTTACAACCTGAAAAGCATTTTTTTGTTCTTGTCGTAAATTTCTTAAACTTTCTGTGCCGTTTTTCTTATTTATTTGCGCCAACTCATTAAACAACACATTTTCTGAAATGGTCATTATTCTTGCACATTCTTGCACATAAACTTCCCGCTGAATCATATCGGGAATTTTAGAAATACTGGCTACAATATCTCTGATAAGTCCCGCTTTTTTAATAGGATCATTTTGCGTTTCTTCTAACAATAAAGACACTTTAAAAGAAATAAAATCTTTGGCTTCTGTATCTAAAAAGTGTTTTAATTCTTCGTTTGAATTTTTCTGTGCAAAACCATCGGGGTCATCGCCATTAGGGAAAGTCAATACTTTAACGTTTAAACCTTGTTCTAGTATTAAATCAATCCCTCTAAACGATGCTTTTATACCAGCGGTATCACCATCGTAAAGAACGGTTATGTTTTTTGTCAGTCGGCTAATAAGCCTGATCTGATCTGGCGTTAAAGCTGTTCCCGAAGATGATACCACATTTTCAATGCCATTTTGATACAACGAAATAACATCGGTATAACCTTCAACCAAATAACAATTATCTGTTTTGGCTATGGCTTGTTTGGCATTGTAAATACCGTATAAAACTTTGCTTTTATGATAGATGTCGCTCTCTGGCGAATTAAGGTATTTGGCTACATTTTTATCTGATGTTAAAATGCGTCCGCCAAAACCCAAAACACGGCCACTCATACTGAGAATAGGGAAAATAACACGGCCTTTAAAACGATCGAAAGAACGGTTATCTTTTACAATTGTGAGGCCTGTTTTTCTAAAAACCCCAACTTAAAGCCTTTGTCTAAAGCAGCTTGTGTAAAAGCATTGCTCTCATTAATGGCATAACCCAATCTGAACTTTTCTATGGTCTCATTTGTAAAACCACGCTCTACAAAATAACTTAAACCAATGGCTTTTCCTTGGGTAGATTTGGTAAGATTATCGTGAAAATAATCGCTGGCAAATTGTGTAACCAAAAACATACTTTCGCGTTCATCGGCTTCTTGCTTTTGTTCGTCTGTCTGTTCGGTTTCTTCAATGGCAATATTGTACTTTTTGGCTAAATAGCGTAGCGCTTCTGGATAGGTATAATGCTCGTGTTCCATTAAAAATGTGACCACATTACCACCTTTACCCGAACTAAAATCTTTCCAAATTTGTTTGGCAGGTGACACCATAAACGATGGTGTTCTTTCGTCAGAAAACGGACTTAAGCCTTTAAAATTACTGCCCGCTTTTTTTAAATGTACAAACTCACCTATAACCTCATCTACTTGGGCTGCTTGAAAAATAGCATCTATGGTGGTTCTGTCAATCATTTAATTTATAAACAGGCAAAAAATTATCCCAACAATTAAAAAAAACTTGAATTTAAGAAACTGCTTTTAGCTTTTTAATCGTCGATTTGTTTACTTTATGTTCGGCGTATTTTTTTGAAATACTTAAAGTTTTGGTATCGGTTCCTGGCATCTCAAACATGGCGTCGGTTAAAATAGCTTCGCAAAGCGAACGCAATCCACGAGCCCCTAATCTGTATTCAACAGCTTTTCCTACAATATATTTTAAAGCGCTCTCTTCAAATTTTAGTGAGATACCATCCATATCGAAAAGCTTTTGGTATTGTTTTGTAATGGCATTTTTAGGATCGGTTAAAATAGATCTTAAAGTATCAGCGTCAAGCGGATTCATATAAGACAACACGGGTAAACGCCCAATAATTTCTGGAATTAAACCAAAGTCTTTTAAGTCTTTTGGAATGATGTATTGCAGTAAATTATCGGCTTCAATTTTATGATCACTTATAGAAGCGCTGTAGCCAACGGCTTGCATATTGAGACGTTTGCTGATGACTTTATCTACACCATCAAAAGCACCACCCGCAATAAATAAGATATTTTGTGTGTTGATTTCAATAAATTTTTGATCTGGATGTTTGCGACCGCCTTTTGGTGGGACATTAACAATACTTCCTTCGAGTAATTTTAGCAAAGCTTGTTGTACACCTTCGCCAGAAACATCTCTTGTGATAGATGGATTGTCTCCTTTGCGGGCAATTTTATCTATTTCGTCTATAAACACAATGCCTTTTTCGGCTTTTTCTTTGTTGTAATCGGCGGCTTGTAATAATCGTGTTAAAATGGTTTCAACATCTTCGCCCACATAACCAGCTTCGGTTAAAACAGTGGCATCAACAATGGCAAATGGCACATTTAACATGCGCGCTATGGTGCGGGCAATCAGTGTTTTTCCTGTACCAGTTTCGCCAACCAAAATGATGTTACTTTTTTCTATTTCTAACATCATTTTCTGTCGTTTTTTGAAGCAAACGTTTGTAATGGTTATACACCGCAACAGACATTACTTTTTTAGATTGAATTTGACCAATAATGTATTGGTCTAAAAATTCTTTTATCTCTTTTGGTTTTTTTAATATCAGTTCAGCAGCTAGGCCTTTTGTGTCAGATTCATTTGTCTCTTCTATCACTATACCATGTGCCTGTTCTATACATCTATCGCAAATATGCGAATCTAAGCCAGCAATCAATAAATTGGTTTCTGCTTTTTTTCTTCCACAAAACGAACAGGTTAATTCTTCTTTAGCCATCTTTATTTTTTAAGATCTTTTTAATATTTCGTCAATCATGCCATAGGTTTTGGCTTCATCGGCTTTCATCCAATAATCGCGATCACTATCCTTTTCAACTTTCTTAAGGGTTTGTCCAGAATGTTTTGAAATTATTTCGTACAATTCGCCTTTTAATTTTAAAATTTCTCTAGTGGTAATTTCGATATCGCTGGCTTGACCTTGAGCGCCACCCAAAGGTTGGTGAATCATAATTCTAGAATGAGGTAGAGCCGAACGTTTTCCTTTAGCACCAGCACACATTAAAACAGCGGCCATAGAAGCGGCCATACCTGTACAAATAGTAGCCACATCTGGTTTAATAAATTGCATCGTGTCATACATACCTAAGCCCGCATACACACCTCCGCCGGGAGAATTGATGTAAATAGAAATATCTTTGGTAGCATCAACACTTTCTAAGAATAGCAATTGTGCTTGAATAATATTGGCCACATGATCGTCTATAGCTGTGCCTAAAAATATAATGCGATCCATCATTAAACGCGAAAACACATCCATTTGTGCTACGTTTAATTGACGTTCTTCTATAATATATGGTGTCACACTACTAACCAACTTGTCGTAATGTAAACTACTAATGCCGTGTTGTTTGGTTGCGTATTGTTTAAATTCTTTACCGTAATTCATACCTTAAAAATTAAGTGGGTTTAATTGGTAAAGATAAGAACATTTTTATTAATTGATGTATATCAAAAGTGTATCGATAAAGATCTTAACTTAAGTTATTGTGTAAGCGTTTTGGCTTCAAATTTTTAGGATAAAAAGGTGTAGGTCAGAAATGAAACAAGATAAGCAATACCTGTCATAAAAAAGAGTTGAAGCGCAGGCCACTTCCAAGAATTGGTTTCGCGTTTTACAACAGCTAAAGTACTCATACATTGCATGGCAAAAACATAATACAGAAGTAATGACATGCCTGTTGGAAAATCAAAAAGCGGCTTCCCAGTTTCTGTATTAATTTCCATTTTCATGCGTTCTCTAATTGTTTCTGTATCGCCTTCGTTTTCTACACTATAAATAGTAGCCAATGTTCCTACAAACACCTCTCTTGCAGCAAAAGATGTAATTAAAGCAATGCCTATTTTCCAATCATAACCCAGAGGTTTTATGATGGGTTCAATGGCGTGGCCCATATACCCAATATACGAATGTTGTAATTTGTAAGAGCCTAGCTTTTTTGAAAAAGTTTTACTTGATTGATTTAACTCTGGATTATTTTGTATTACTATTTGCTCTGCATTTTTAAATTTAGCAGGCCCATTAGAAGCCAAAAACCATAAAACCATTGACAATGCTAAAATTATTTTCCCAGCGCCAAAAATAAAAGCTTTTGTTTTTTCGATAACGGCATAAGCCACATTTTTAGGAGAGGGCAATTTATAATTAGGCATCTCTACAATAAAAACGAATGTTTTTTAATTTTAAGGTTTTATCTAAAATAAAAGCCGAAATAATTGCTGATAAAAATCCTACCAAATAGAGTAACATCAGTATTGTAGCTTGTAAACTGAGTACCCCAAATATGCGCTCATTAGGTATTATAAGCGCTATGATAATGGCGTAAATAGGTAATCTAGCCGAACAAGTTATAAATGGCGTTACCAAGATTGTAATTAGGCGTTCTTTCCAGCTATTAATATTACGGGCAGCCATAATAGCCGGAATGGCACAAGCCGTACCTGACATTAATGGGACAACACTTTTACCACTTAACCCAAACAAACGCATGATTTTATCCATTAAAAACACAACGCGACTCATATAACCTGTTTCTTCTAAAATGGCGATAAATAAAAACAAGATAGCAATTTGAGGTATAAAAATGGCAATGCCTCCTAAACCAGGAATAATACCGTTAACTATTAAACTTGTGAAAACGCCTGGTGATAACTGCGCTTCTGTCCAATTACTAAGTTGTAAAAACATCCTTTCAATAAAATCCATCGGGTAAATAGCCCAATCAAAAATTGATTGAAAAATAACAAACAGTATTAAAAAAAGATGACATACCCAAATACGCGGTGCATAAGCACTTTGTCTAGTTTGGCACGCATATCGGTACCTTTTAGCCGATCTACTTTATAATCCTTTTTTAAAATATTATTTATTAATTGATATCTTAAAATGGTCTCTTTATGCTGAAGATGTTTGACTTTGTTATGACAATTTAAAAATTCTTGTGCAGCTTCTTTTTCTGAGATGCTCAGATGTTTTAAATTATGAAATTGTGTTATTGTAAGCCAAGCTTGATACAATGATTTATTGGGGTAGGTTTTTTGAAGCGCTCCAAAAAATTCTTCATCAACTTTTATAGACAATCCATCTAAAGCTTTGGTACTTATATTTTTGTAATCTAAAATAAGTTTTTTAAGGGTCTCTATACCTATCTTTTTACGGGCACTTATCAAAACAACTTCTGTATCTAAATCGGCTTTAAGTGCATCAATATCTATAGAAATGCCTTTCCTTTTCATTTGATCGGCCATATTGATGGCTAAAATAATGGGGATTTCTAAATCTTTTAACTGAGAAAAGAGTAGTAAATTTCGTTTTAAATTCTCAGCATCGGCAACCATAACCACCACATCTGGATATTCAGATTCGTTTGGATTTAGGAGTGTTTCTAGAACAATATTCTCATCTAAAGTGGTTGGGTTAATGCTGTAAGTTCCGGGCAAATCAATTATAGAAGCAGGCGTTGTGGCATTAAGATTAAAAAAACCTTCTTTTCTATCTACAGTAATGCCGGGATAATTACCTACATTTTGTTTTAATCCGGTAAGCTGATTAAACAAAGAGGTCTTGCCAGTGTTAGGATTTCCGACCAAGGCTATTTTGAGAATCTTTGCTTTGCTCATTCTAAAAAGCTATAATTTAATAATTTGAATTTTAGCGGCAACGTCTCTGCGAATAGCTAAATGACTGCCATTGACCCGTATGTAAAGTGGGTCATTAAACGGTGCAACCTGTATGAGTTCTACTTCTTTTCCGGGCAAACAGCCCATTTCAAGTAAATTCAATGGAATATGCTCGATAGCTACCTGCTCAATGAGACCACGTTCTCCTACTTTTAAATTAGCTACCGTTATTTTTGACATTATTAAGATTCATTATAAATAAGGGCAAATATACTCATTTAAAAATTCTTCAAACTATGATAATTGTTAGGGTTTTCTGTATTCGCTTTTTAAAATTTTTATGTCTTCAATAAGTTTGTTTACCTGTATTTTATCTGTGCCATCGTAAAAACCTCTTATTTGTTGCTTTTTATCGATGAGTACAAATTGTTCTGTATGGATAAAATCTTGTTTGCCACCATCGCCTTTATCTAAAGCCGCAAAAAACGATTGTCGTGCCAGTTTATAAATATCTTTTTTATTACCTGTAACCAAATGCCACTTAGTATCGATCACGCTATTTTTTAAAGCGTAGTCTTTTAATACAGAAATACTATCAATATTAGGTGTTACCGAAAAAGATAAAAACATAATCTCGCTATCTGTTTTATAAACATCTTGCACCTGTGTCATATAATTAGTCATTATGGGGCAAATAGATTCGCATCGGGTAAAAAAGAAATCGGCTACATAAATTTTATCTTTATAAGTTGCATTACTGATACTGTCGCCATTTTGATCTACCAAATTAAACGCCCCTATTTTATGACTGTTTCTAACATGTCTTTTTGATGCATCAACCAATCTGGGGTTTACATCGGTAGGGTTAAATACAGGCAATTTTGTTTCGGGTGTTTGTATTTTATAAAACACAAAAATGGATACAACAGAAAATATCCCAATAAAAATAAGGGTAGGAAATGATTTTTTAAAAAACTTTAATAATTCCATTTTAACTATTTAGTTCGCAAATTTACAATTATAAGTTTCTTGGCATCACATATTTATTGAAACTTATTTTTTAACAAATTATTGACTTTTTTATGACCTCTAAATTTATTCAGAAAAGAGTACATTTGCACTTCATTTAAAAGATATAGAAGACACTACATGGAATTATTTATAAAAATATCTCAATTTATATTAAGCCTTTCTTTATTAATTGTTTTACACGAATTTGGGCATTACTTACCTGCTAAATTATTCAAAACCCGTGTAGAAAAATTCTACCTGTTTTTGATGCTTGGGGCAAAAACTTTTTAGCTTTAAAAAAGGAGGTACAGAATATGGCATAGGCTGGTTGCCTCTTGGTGGCTATGTTAAGATATCTGGAATGATTGACGAAAGCATGGATAAAGAGCAAATGAAGCTACCGCCGCAACCATGGGAATTTAGATCGAAACCAGCTTGGCAGCGTTTAATTATTATGCTGGGTGGCGTAACGGTAAACTTTATTCTAGCCATCGTTATTTACATTGGTATGGCTTATGCTTATGGCGATAAGTTCTTACCAAATGACAGTTTAAAAGATGGTGTGAGCATTATAGATTCTATTGGTTATAAATTAGGGCTAGAAAATGGCGATAAAATCTTAAAAGTCGATAATGAAACTGTCAAAAACTTTTCTGACATTCAATTAAAAATATTATTTGGTAAAGAACTCACTATAGAACGCGATGGTTCTATAAGAACAATTGCAATTCCCGCCGATTTTATTTCTCAAATAATTGACGCCGATCAAAAACGATTTATTGGCTTACGATTGCCTTTTATTATAGGTTCTATTTCTAAAATCTCACCAAATTTAGAACGCGGTTTAGAATTAAAAGATCAAGTTGTAGCCATTAATAATACGCCTATTAGTTATTTTGATGAAGTTGCACCCATTTTACAAAGCTTAAAAGGACAAGATGTCCCTGTAACGGTTAAACGAAATGGAAAAATAGAAAGTCTTAATTTAATTATAGACGATAAGGGTATGCTTGGCGTAGGTTTATACAGCCCAACCTTTGAAGAGTTAGAAAATTAAACATTTATAAAATAGAAACAAAAGATTACTCTTTACTGCAATCTTTCCCCGTTGGTCTTCATAAATCTAAAGAAAAAATGCTGAGTTATGTAATACAGTTAAAAGCTATTTTTAATCCAAGTACTGGTGCTTATAAAGGCGTTGGTGGCTTTATTGCTATTGGCAGTATCTTTCCATCTGAATGGGATTGGCAAGCCTTTTGGAGCGTAACTGCTTTCTTATCATTAATCTTAGGATTTATGAATTTATTACCTATTCCAGCTCTTGATGGCGGACATGTGGTCTTTACTTTATTCGAAATTATTACACGCAGAAAACCAAGCGATAAATTTTTAGAATATGCCCAAATAGCTGGTTTTATCATTCTAATTGCCTTGCTATTATTTGCCAATGGCAATGATCTTTATAAGTTGTTTAGATAAATTTACAAAACAGTATTATACTAAAAAAGCCTCGATGAATTAAT
>FUWD013192217.1_pt1 | contig 13229 bp, 12 predicted proteins | sample 1063281 | NCBI WGS metagenome assembly FUWD01 (sample SAMEA79048168, study PRJEB19326) | metagenome | biome: marine
TAAAGGGTTTTTAAATCTCCCAATTGTGCCGTATAAAGTATATTTCGTAAATCTTTGGCATTTAATGGGGCGAAAATTACGAGATTCGGAATAAGTCTTAAATAAGCCAAATCAAAAACGCCATGATGTGTGGCGCCATCTTCGCCAACAATACCCGCACGATCTATACAAAAAATGACAGGTAAATTTTGCAATGCCACATCATGAATAATCTGATCGTAAGCGCGCTGTAAAAAACTAGAATAAATAGCACAAAACACATTAAAACCTTGAGTGGTCATTCCGGCCGCAAAAGTTACGGCATGTTGCTCTGCAATACCTACATCAAAAGCCCTTTCGGGGATTTCTTTAAGCATATATTTCAACGATGTACCTGTTGGCATGGCTGCGGTTATACCAATAATAGATGTGTTCTTTTTAGCCAATTCAACCAAGGTGAGTCCAAAAACATCTTGGTATTTTGGTGGCTGATTAACATTGATAGCAGGCAACCGTTCGCCTGTTATATTATTGAATTTACCCGGCGCATGATAGGTTATTTGATCTTTCTCGGCATTTAGTAAGCCTTTCCCTTTCGTGGTAATAACATGTAAAAATTTAGGTCCCTTAACCGATTTTAAGCGTTCTAATTCTGCAATGACAGCATTCAAATCATGCCCATCAATAGGCCCTGAATAGTCAAAATTTAAAGCTTCAATAATGTTGTGCTTTCGCACCCTTTTATCTGTTTTAATATTGGTTAAATAATTTTTTAACGCCCCCACACTTGGGTCAATTCCCATGGTGTTATCGTTTAAAATAATCAACAGATTGGCATCAGTAACACCTGCGTGATTTAAACCTTCAAAAGCCATACCTCCGGCTATACTGGCATCGCCAATAACGGCAATATGTTGTTTATTAAAATCGCCTTTTAGTTGCGAAGCAATTGCCATTCCTAAGGTTGCTGAAATAGAGGTTGACGCATGACCTACACCGAAAGTATCGTAAATACTTTCGCTTCTATTGGGAAATCCGCTTAAGCCTTTTAATTGTCTGTTGGTATGAAAAAGATCTCTGCGCCCTGTCAGGATTTTGTGCCCGTAAGCTTGATGACCCACATCCCAAACCAATAAATCATCGGGTGTGTTAAAAACATAATGCAAAGCAATTGTCAGTTCTACAACACCCAAACTCGCCCCTAAATGACCTTCTTTAACTGCTACTATATCAATAATAAACTGGCGCAATTCTTTGGCTAATTGTGGCAGTTTATCTTGGGGTAAAAGGCGTAAATCATTAGGCAGGTTTACGCTATTTAACAAAGCTGTTTTCATAAAGACAAAAGTACAATAAATATAAATTGGTTAATTGCGATTTATTGAGATACACCTATCTTTGTAATATGATACAACCTTTTGACGACACCTATTTTATGCAACAAGCACTTAAAGAAGCGCAACTGGCATTTGATAAAAACGAAGTGCCCGTTGGGGCAGTAATCGTTTTAGACAATAAAATTATAGCGCGTGCTCATAATTTAACAGAACTGCTTACCGATGTTACAGCGCATGCCGAGATGCAAGTTTTTACGGCAGCGGCTGCTTATTTGGGAAGTAAGTATCTACAAAAATGCACGCTTTATGTAACCTTAGAACCTTGTTGTATGTGTGCAGGTGCGAGTTTTTGGACGCAAATAAGTAAAATAGTTTATGGTACTTCTGATGAAAAAAGAGGTTTTAAAGAACATAAAGTTCCTTTACATCCTAAAACAAAAGTTGTTTCTGGTATTTTAAAAGATGACTGTAGCGCTTTGTTATTAAAGTTTTTTGAGAATCAGAGAAAGCTTAAATAAACGTTTCACCTTTTGTGGAAGATAATATTTGTCTCATCGAGCGCAGTCGAGATGTTTGATTTGTAAATATGATATAATTCTCTCCCGAAACTTTGGGAGCGCTCGAATAGACGGTTGTTATTTTTTTTAGGGCCCTCTTTTGGAAACATATATTCCGATAATTTTTTATCCTTATAACGGGTGTATAAAAAGAAAGGCATCAGTACAAAAGCCAACATTACCACAGCACTTCCAATGATAACATCCCCTTTTTGGATGTCGGTTTGTTTGGTGTAAAATCCCCAAATTAGCAAAGCCATTTCGGCCAACAACAAAAGTTTTAAGAGTGTTTTCATTTGCGGCTAAATTACAAAATGTTATATCTTTATAGCATAAAAAACTTTCTGATTCTATCTATGTTTCATTTTTTAACATCAAAGCACATTGACAAACGCTTAAAGATAATAAAAATCAGCACGTCCGTTTTTATGATTTTAGGACTTTTAATGTCTTTTAATGTATGGATACTTAATCATGAATTCCCGATTATAAAAGTCTCTAGCTGGATGCCAGAATTTTCTCAAAACGCAACATCCATACTGCTCTTCACAATCTTTCTGTTATTAATTGTTTCAATATTTAAACAAAAAAAATATTTTATTTAGGTATTCTTATCTTAACGATGCTCCTGTTGACTCAAGATTATATGCGTTGGCAACCATGGGAATATATGTATGGTTTGATGTTTATCGCCTTTTTATTTGATACTAAAAAGAACACACATAAAACATTTTTTATTTTGAAAGTGGTTTTATCTGGCGCTTACTTTTGGGCAGGTGTTCATAAATTAAATCCATACTTTATCAATACATTCCCTTTAGATTTAGCCAATCAAATTATCCATATATTCTCGGTAGAAAACACTGGCTTTGTCTATAAATTACGTTATTTAGGTTATTTAGTTCCTATAATCGAGATTGGGATTGGGATTGGATTATGGATGACAAAATATAGAAAACTGTCCGTTTTTGTAGCCATCATCACACATATCACTATTTTAATATTTCAGGCCCCCGGAGGTGTGCATTATTTTGGTGTTGTTTATCCTTGGAATATTGCCATGATTATTTTTGTGTGGTTTTTATTTTATCAAGCATCAGAAAACCTATCAGTTCAAAACATTAAAAAAAGTGGTTTAAGTCTTGTTATTATATTATTTGTGTGGCTATTGCCTGCACTAAATATATTTGGTCTTTGGCATAATTATGCTTCATTTAAATTGTATACTGGCAATGATAAATATTTATTTGCGGTTGTAAATCAAGCCGATCTAAATACTACTTTATCTCATTTAAAAAATCACACTTTTAAACCTTATCCAGAAATGGTAGCCCAATTTGATATAAAGTCAGATCAAAGTATGGTTAGTTTTTACAATTGGACGATAAATGATTTGAGCTTGCCCTTAAACTTAAATAACACAAGCATAACACAACTCTTACAGTATATGCATACTTTTGACGCCAAACTAAAAGCGCCCATCTCCTTTTTAATATACAAAAATGGGCGCTACCAAGAGTTAAAAGAAAACGATTATCCTAATTAAATATCTCATAGATGAACAATTTTAAAATACTATTATTAACTTTGGTTGTGGTAGGCTGTCAAAATCCGCAAACAAAAAAAACAATGACTACAAAAAAATAGTGATTGCACATCGTGGCGCTTCGGGCTATTTGCCAGAGCATACTTTAGAGGCTAAAGCCATGGCTTATGCCATGCATCCAGATTATTTAGAGCAAGATATCGTTTTGAGTAAAGACGATGTGCCTATTGTTGTTCATGACATTACTTTAGATGATGTAACCGATGTGGCACAAGTTTTTCCGTCGCGTAAACGCGCGGATGGCAAATATTATGTGATTGATTTTACTTACAAAGAACTGCTGCAATTAAATGTCTCTGAACGTTTTGATACCAAAACGGGCAAAGCTGTTTTTAAAAATAGGTTTCCTCTGTGGAAATCGCATTTTAAATTACACAGCTTACAAGATGAAATTGAAATGATACAAGGCTTAAACAAAAGTACAGGTGAAAATATTGGGATTTATCCAGAAATTAAAGAACCCGCTTTTCATCTTGAAAACGGCAAAGACATTTCTGTCATTGTTTTAAAAGTACTGTCAGATTATGGTTATAATACTAAAAAAGACAATTGTATTTTACAATGTTTTGATGCGACTGAATTAAAACGCATCCGTCAAGAACTTAAAAGCAATTTGTTTTTGGTACAATTAACCGAGTTTGCAGAAGATAATTCTAAACTACCAGAATTCGCCACTTACGCCGATGGTGTTGGGCCTTACTTTAAACAACTCATCAAAAAATTTGATCCAAAAACGGGTAAAATTGCGTTTAATGATTATGTAAAAAATGCACACGAATTAGGTATGGTGGTACATGCTTATACTTTTAGAGCCGATCAGTTAGAAGACTTACCTAGTTTTGATTATCTGTTAGATTTGGCTTTTAACAAAGCCAATCTTGATGGTGTTTTTACCGATTTTTCTGATAAAGCATTTCTGTTTATAAATAAAAACTAAGATGCTGATGTTACATCAATTAATTTTCGGCGATAGGCTGTAAGCAAACGCGATTTTGAAATAAATCCAAAATATTTACCTTTTTTAAGTACCACTAAATTCCAAGCACCAGACATTTTAAACTTATTTAATATCTTTTCTGCAGAATCATTTTCGTAATAAATTATATCAGAAGCGCTGTGCATTAAGCTACTAACTTTTACGGTTTCGTATAAACCTTTATCAAACATAATGCTTCTAATATCATTTAAAGTAAGTATCCCTAAAAATTCTTTATCTTGATTTACAACAGGGAAATGATTGCGAGACGACTTTACCACAGCATTATTTACAACGTCTCCCAAACACATTTCAGGATAAAGAAGAATAAAATTTGTTTCAATAATCTTATCAAGATCTAACATCATTAACACATTTTTATCTTTATCATGGGTAATGAGTTCGCCTCTTTTTGCCAATTCTGATGCATAGATATTATGTGGTATGTATTTTTTAGTGATGATAAACGAAATAGAAGCTACAATCATTAAGGGTACAAATAATTCATATCCGCCCGTTATTTCGGCAATTAAAAATATAGCTGTTAGAGGTGCTTGTAAAATACCTGCCATTAACCCCGCCATACCAACCATTGCAAAATTGGTTAATGATAATTGATGGCTAAAGAAATTACTATAATTTACAATCATTGCAAACACATAACCTGTAAGGCTTCCTGTAAAAAGTGTTGGTGCAAAAACACCTCCAACTCCTCCAGCACCAAAAGTTATGGACATTGCAATTACTTTAAAAAGAATCAAGCCTATAAGAAGCGCTACAATAATCCAAATACTACTTAACTCTACATGAAAAACATTGTTAGAAATAATATCGGTCAAGTTTCCTTTTAAAATACTGTTAATGGTCTCATAGCCTTCACCAAAAAGTGGGGGCATAACAAAAGCAATAAGTCCAATTAATGTACCTCCAATTATTAAGCGTTTATAAGGACTGGCAAATCGTTTAAAAAAATCGCTAATTCCAAAATAAACCTTGCTAAAATAAATAGAAGCTGCCGCAGATGTAACTCCTAAAAGGATATAAAATAAAACATCTTTTAATGCAAATTTATCTTGTATATTAAAATGGAGTAATACATCATCTCCCAAAAAGAAGTAAGAGGTTAAAATAGCTGTAATTGATGCCAATAATAAAGGAATCATTGACGCTAATGTCAACTCTAGGCTAAAAATCTCTACAGCAAATATAATAGCTGCAATAGGTGCTTTAAAAATAGACGACATGGCTCCAGCTGCTGCCGCACCAATAAGTAAAGTCCGTGTCGTTTGATTTAAATGAAAAAACCGCGCAAAATTCGAACCTAATGCAGCACCCGTTGCAACGGTTGGTCCCTCAAGTCCAACAGAACCACCAAAACCAACAGTTAAAGGAGCTGTTAGCAAAGAAGCCCACATCTGATGTCTTGGCATAATTCCTTTTTGTTTTGAAATAGCATATAAAGTAGAAGGTATTCCGTGGCCTACTTTTTTCTTTACAAAATATTTTATAACAAGCAGCACTACCAATAAGCCTATAATTGGGAAAATAAAATAAAAGGCACTATGAATTTCTTTAATAAATTCTCCTTCAAGTAACTGCTGAATAAAATGTGTTAAGTTTTTTAAAGTAACAGCTCCTAAGCCTGCTAATAAGCCAATAATAGCACTTGCAATATTGGTAAATTGTTTGTTAGAGATATGTTTATATCTCCACTTTAAAAATTTAGTAAATAAAATTTTTGATTGCATCTTACATTAAATAATTAATCTAACTCCCCCTAATTCCTCAATTTTATATGGAAATTTATCACTTGGCGACCCAATAAACATAAAGTTAATTGGAATGTCCCACTTTTTTGAAAGGGTTTTAATAAGGCCAGGGTTGAATTTACCTTCAATAATTAAAAACTCTATTTTTATTTCGGGGTATTCTCTATCTAAAAAATCGATTTCTTGAGATAAATTTTCGGGTGCTTTTTGTCCTTTTTCTAAAGCAAGAACAATTTTTATTTTTTTGGTATGTTCGTTTTTTATAATGTAAAGCATCACTTTATTAAGCGAAGCTATATTATCGCCCTTTGTAAAAAAAACAAATTCTTGAGCATTTATTTTATCTATCGTTAAAAGTATTTTCTTATCCGTTTTTAAAACGATACTACGTATTGGGTCAAAAACAGAGTGAATTATATTTAATAGAAGTTTTAACAATACCGTTCTATTTAGCATAATAGAAATGAAAATAATTGACGGAATAAAATAGTCAAGAAATATAGCTAAGTTGCTAGGTAAACCATCTTTTGGCACCATAATTATATTTCCTATAAGTGCAATAATTACGGCACTAATTGCAATTAGAACAGATAACCAAGAGGCTTTTTCTGGTCTCGGCAACTTGTTTCTTTTAACTTTAAGTAAAATATTACCCACGCCAAATAAAACCATAACCGATAAAAAAGAAATAGTATAAACACCTGCCAAAAGTTTTACATTACCATTGGTAATTAACAATACCGAAATAGATAACAATAAAAACATGATGATAATTCTGTAAGAACTTCCTTTTTTGTTTTTCTTTAAGAAAAATTGTGGTAAAATTCTATCCAATGTCATACGTTCCAATAAACCAGAAACACCAACAAAGCTTGTTAATACAGCGCCACTCAATACTAAAAAGGCGTCAATTGATATTAAAGTTGCCACCCAATTACCGCCAACATGAGAAGCCATTTCTACCAACAATGTGTTTTGATAAGCATCGCTTTGTAAAGCTGAAATTGTAAACAGAGACAATGCAAATATTGCCATTAATGGATTTATAACACTCACAACAATCCACATATTCTTAAGCGTTTTCGGAAAAACACCACTTTCTTGTTCTTCTACAAAATTGGCCGAACTTTCAAATCCCGAAACGCCTAACATAGACGCCGCAAAACCAAAAAATATAGCCGCCATAATACTCCCTTCTTTTGATGGAAGTTGCCAGTTTTCAAAAAACAAACCAACGCCATTCTGACTAAAAAAATAAATAATAAAAATACTTAATATAGCTAACGATGCTAAATGAAAAATGAAAATTCCAATCGCCACTTTAGCCGACTCTGTTATCCCACCAATGGTAAGAACCGCAAATATTCCTAAAAGAATAATGGTTGCAATTATTACGGGCATCGAAGGAATTAAATGATGTAAATAATGTATCGCTTCATTGGCAGAAATTACCGCTGTTGCCATATAAGAAAGCAAAGTTAGCGTTGCCGCAAATGATGCCATTCCTTTACTCGTTGTATTCAATAAAGCATTATAGGCACCTCCATTTAAAGGCAATGCACCTACAACTTCGCCGTAAATTTTTCTAAATAAAAATAATACAAGAGAAACAATAAGCAAAGTTATCCATGCGTATTGTCCCGCAAAGGCAATAGCTAAAGCTGATACATATAAAACAGAAGAACTTATGTCATTCCCGCAAATAGCTGTAGCAGCTAATTCGTTTAATTTTTTATGAACCTTTAGTGCCATAATTATAAGATTACAAATCTAATTTTAATCTTAATTCTTTTAATTGAGCGTCATCAATTTTTGATGGGGCATCAATCATCACATCGCGTCCTGAATTGTTTTTTGGGAAAGCAATAAAATCTCTGATAGATTCTTGTCCTCCTAAAATAGCGACCAATCTATCAAGACCAAAAGCCAAACCACCATGAGGTGGTGCGCCATATTCAAAGGCGTTCATTAAGAATCCAAACTGATCTTCAGCTTGTTCTGGCGTAAAACCAAGATAGTCAAACATCATTTTTTGTGTGGCTTTATCATGAATTCTAATAGAACCGCCACCTATTTCGTTGCCGTTTAAAACCATATCGTACGCATTAGCTCTTACAGCTTTTGGATTGGTTTTTAACAATTCAATATCTTCTGGCTTTGGCGATGTAAACGGATGGTGCATCGCGTGAAAACGATTGCTATCTTCATCCCATTCTAACAACGGAAAATCTACCACCCAAAGTGGTGCAAACACATCTGGATTTCGCAACCCAAGTGTTTCGGCCATGTGCATACGCAAAGCGCTTAATTGGCCACGTGTTTTATCGGCTTCGCCAGCCATAACCAATATTAAATCTCCTTTATTGGCGTTTAATCTTTCCGCCCAAGCCTGTAAATCTTCTTGGGTATAAAACTTATCTACAGACGATTTAAAACTGCCATCTGCGTTATATTTTGCAAAAATCAAACCTTTAGCGCCTATTTGTGAGCGTTTAACAAAATCTATTAAAGCGTCGGTTTGTTTACGACTATAATCTGAACATCCAGGTGCAGCCATACCAACAACTAATTCTTGCCCATCAAAAACAGGAAAATCTTTACCTTGCGCCAAATCGGTTAATTCGCCGAATTTCATCCCAAATCTAATATCTGGTTTGTCGTTTCCATAGGTTTTCATAGCTTCAGCATAAGTCATCCTAGGAAAATCTGTGACGTCAACATTTTTAATCACTTTTAGCAAGTGTTTTGTCAATCCTTCAAAAGTATTTAAAATATCTTCTTGATCAATAAAGGTCATTTCGCAATCAATTTGCGTAAACTCTGGCTGACGGTCGGCACGTAAATCTTCGTCTCTAAAGCATTTTACCAACTGAAAATATTTATCCATTCCGGCCACCATCAACAATTGTTTAAAAGTTTGGGGCGATTGTGGTAAAGCGTAAAATTGTCCTTCATTCATCCGAGAAGGAACCACAAAATCGCGCGCACCTTCTGGTGTCGATTTTATTAAATAAGGTGTTTCAATTTCTATAAATCCTTCGTCAGAAAGGTAAGAGCGCACAGCTTGTGCTACTTTATGTCTAAAAATAAGATTGTCTCTAACAGGTTTTCTACGAATATCTAAATAGCGGTATTTCATACGCAGCTCTTCGCCGCCATCCGTCTTATTTTCTATGGTAAAAGGGGGTGTTTTAGAACTGTTTAAAATAGTCAATTTTTTTACCAAAACCTCTACAGCACCTGTACTTATATTGTCATTTTTAGCTTCACGTTCAATAACTTCGCCTTCAATCTGAATCACAAATTCACGTCCCAAAGCTTTGGCTTGTTCCAGTATTTTAACATCGGTACGTTCGGCATCAAAAATAAGTTGCGTAATGCCGTAACGGTCGCGTAAATCTACCCAAACCATAAAACCTTTATCGCGTACTTTTTGTACCCATCCCGCCAAGGTAACCACCTGACTTTTATTTGCTAGTGATAATTCGCCACACGTATGCGTTCTATACATAATCTTTAGAAATTTGAAAGTGCAAATTTAGTGATTTGTAAGCAACAGTGTCTTTTTTATTTTATTTTTTTGGGCGCCCCCTCACTTTGTTTCGGTCGGGCTGTACGCCCTCGCTTTTTTGTACACAAAAAGAGCTCAAACACAGGCTGCAATCCCTAACGCTGGATTAATTCTGAATTATGAATTTAAAATTATGAATTAATAGTAACTTTGTGCATCAATAAAAAAATGTCAGAAACAAAACTATTTATCGTTCCCACACCTATTGGCAATCTTGACGATATGACATTGCGCGCCATTAAAGTGCTTAATACTGTTGATGTTATTTTAGCCGAAGATACCCGCACGTCTGGAAAACTGCTTAAACATTTCGAAATTCCGACACCCATGCAAAGCCACCACATGCACAACGAGCATAAAGTGGTAAGTAATTTGGTTAAAAGACTTTTAGGCGGAGAAATTATGGCGCTTATCACCGATGCGGGAACACCTGCTATTTCTGATCCCGGATTTTTATTAACACGCGCTTGTGTTGAAAACAATATTAAAATTGAATGTTTGCCTGGCGCTACGGCTTTTGTACCTGCGCTTGTAAACAGCGGTTTGCCAAATGATAAATTTGTTTTTGAAGGATTTCTACCGCCAAAAAAAGGCCGCCAAACCCGCCTTAAATTTTTAGCCGAAGAAACCCGCACCATTATTTTTTACGAATCACCTCACAAATTAGTAAAAACACTCACACATTTTATAGAATACTTTGGCGAAGATCGTAAAATTTCAGCTTCACGAGAACTCACTAAATTGTATGAAGAAACACTTCGGGGTACTGTTAAAGAAATTTTAACTCATTTTGAAACCAAACCACCCAAAGGCGAGTTTGTTTTGGTTGTTGAAGGGAAAAAATAAGTTGGCAGTGTTCAGTTGTCAGTAACTCTTCAAAAATGTCATTGCGAATCACGTTTTAACGTGATGCGGTAATCTCAAACTATAACTTCAGAATAATTAGATTTCTCGACTGCGCTCGAAATGACAAAGCACCATTTAAACATGCTTTCCGCGTTCCCAACCATTTTTACCCAAATAGGTTTCGGCAGAATCTACAGCACCATCTTCAATAACCGTTCCCATAGAATCATTCCAACGATTTAAAAATCCGAAAAGAGAAATCACGCCCAACATTTCTACAATTTCGCCATCATCCCAATATTTGTGAAGCTCGGCTTGAATGTTTTCATTCACATCGTTTGGCAGTACAGAAGCCGCTAAAGCAAAATCTAGTGCGGCACGTTCGGCGTCATTAAAAGAAGGGTGTGTTTTATATTCCCACACATTATCTAACTGTTCTTGTGCAGCCCCATAACGTTCGGCAGCTCTTATGGCATGCGCTTGACAATACCTACAACCCGTTGCATTGCTAGAGACCCATGCAATAAGACGTTTTAATGCAGAAGTTACACGGCCTTCATTAGCCATTACTGCCATATTTAAACTGATAAATGAGCGTGCTATTTCTGGACGAATTTGCATGGTTAATACAGAATTTGGACAAAACCCAAGGGTTTCATTAAAAAATTCGGCTAATTTTTTGACATCTTTATTAGCATCGGCTGATAAGGGTTGAACTAAAGGCATATTTTATTTTTATTTAACAATAATACAAAAATTAAGGGGTCTTTATTTCATGTGAAAAATGTAAAAATCACCATTCACATACAAAAATTCTTTAAATAAAAAATTAAATTATATGTTTGAGCAAAATCAAAAATAATAGATTTTACTACTAACTAAAAAAAGGTTGTTTCGGTTAATACTGAACAACCTTTTTTATTGATTAATAATAAATAATTTTCTACAAAAAAGTACTTGTTTTCTTGTAAATTTGGATAGATTTTAAAAGAAAAACAATGACACATACTATTGAAAGCAATTGGCAAGGCGACATGTTATTTAATGTAGAAGAACCCGGCGGTATTGTAAATATTGATTCAGATCCTGAATTTGGCGGACAGAATAAAGGCGTTTTGCCAAAACCTTTAATGTTAAGTGCCTTGGCGGGATGTACTGGTATGGATGTAGTTTCATTACTTAAAAAAATGCATGCCGAGGTAGCCGATTTTAAAATACACGTGAATGGGCAATTAACCGAAGAACATCCTAAATACTATAACAAAGTAGACGTTATTTATAAGTTTTGCGGAACTGATTTTAAAAAGGATAAAATTGAAAAAGCCGTATCACTATCAGTTGACCGTTATTGTGGTGTGATGGAAATGTTTCGTCAATTTTCAGAACTAACAACTACTATTCAATATTTTGAAAAGTAAAATTGCTACATTTGGGTAAGATATAAACCTATGCGTTGGACATTCAAACCCGAACCTAATAATTTAGAAGTAACTGAATTGGCTAAAACCCTATCGGTTTCTAATATCCAAGCGCAATTATTGGTACAACGTGGCATCGTCAATTTTAATCAAGCAAAAAACTTTTTCAGACCCAAATTTTCTGACTTACACAATCCGTATTTAATGAAAGATATGGGCATCGCTGTAGCGCGAATAGAATCGGCCATAGCGAATCAAGAAACCATTCTGGTTTATGGCGATTATGATGTTGATGGCACTACTGCTGTAAGTTTGGTATCGGCCTATCTTAAAACTATTTACGACCGAATTGACACTTATATTCCTGACCGTTATGATGAAGGTTATGGTATTTCGTTTAAAGGCATTGACTATGCCGACGATAACAATATTACCTTAATTATTGCCTTAGATTGTGGTATTAAAGCGATAGATAAAGTCGCTTATGCCAATCAAAAAATATTGATTTTATTATTTGTGACCATCACAGACCTGGTGATGATTTGCCAGAAGCTGTTGCTGTTTTAGATCCAAAACGCGCTGATTGCAACTATCCGTATGATGAACTTTGCGGATGTGGTATTGGCTTTAAACTTATTCAGGCTATAGCCGAAAAAAGATCCCGATTGCTGTCGGGACAAAACACAACAGATTTAATACCGTATTTAGATTTAGTAGCTACAGCTATTGGTGCAGATATTGTACCAATTACAGGTGAAAATAGAATATTGGCATACTTTGGTTTGGAAGTTATTAATACAAATCCGAGACCCGGTTTTAAAGCACTTATTGGTCAAACCAAGAAAAAAGAGCTTAGCATTACAGATGTTGTTTTTGGTATTGCGCCAAAAATAAATGCGGCTGGACGTATGAAACATGGACGTTATGCCGTTGAATTACTCACCGAAATGAATTTTGAACAAGCCGAAGAATTCGCGAAAGAAATTGGTGTTTTTAATTCAGACAGACGTGCTAAAGACCAAGAAATAACCCTAGAAGCTTTACAACAAATTAAAGATAACGGTGAGCAAAAAAATGCAACATCTGTGGTTTATCATGAAAATTGGCACAAAGGTGTGATTGGCATTGTAGCTTCTAGATTGATTGAAACCTATTACCGTCCTACTTTAG